>Ga0115005_10002718_pt1 | contig 14084 bp, 10 predicted proteins | sample ArcOceMetagenome_FD_87163 | JGI IMG/M metagenome (GOLD analysis project Ga0115005, IMG submission 87163) | Marine eukaryotic phytoplankton communities from Arctic Ocean - Arctic Ocean - Greenland ARC118M Metagenome | ecosystem: Environmental > Aquatic > Marine > Oceanic | place: Arctic Ocean... | reverse complement strand
TTGACAAATCGAACCTTATCCATATTGGGAATCATCTCTATGGTCAAACGTGCTATTTCTGTTTCTAAAGCAGTGGGCATCCCAAAAGAAGTTCCTTTTTTAGCACGCTGGGTTAAGGCATCAATCACTGGTTCATATACATGACCCAAGATCATCGGGCCCCAACTGGAAATATAATCAATCAGTCGGTTCCCATCTACATCAAAAAGATACGCACCTTTAGCGCTGTCTACAAAAATAGGTGTTCCACCTACGGACTTAAATGCGCGTACGGGGGAGTTTACTCCTCCAGGAATAACTTCTTGTGCGGCTTTAAATAGTGTACTACTGCGTTGATATTGCATGGATTATTTCTTTTTTGGAATGATCAGTTCTTGACCTTTAAAAATGGTGTTATCGTTCAGTTTGTTATGCTTTTTTATTTCATTAACGGAAACACTATACTGACGGGCAATAGAATACAACGTATCACCTACTTCAACACTATGGATTTTATCTTGTGTGTTTCTTACGATCGATTTTTGATATTCTTTATCAGATTGCGCTTTAACTCCTTTCTTGGTGTCGTATCGATACAACTCATATCGCTGAATAATACTAATGAGTTTTTTTGGGTATTTAGGATCGGTAGCATAACCTGCTTTTTTCAAGCCTCTTGCCCAAGCCTTATAATCTCTTTTATGGAATTTGAATAAAAACGCATACCGCTGTCTTCCACTTAAAAAAACAGAATGGTCTCGATACGATTCCGCAGGATCTTCGTAGGTTCTAAAACATTCTCCTTTTGCGTCGTCATCGTGATACATGCGTCCACCATTCCAACCGCGATGGCACTTTATACCAAAGTGATTGTTTCCAACTTTTGCTAATGTTCCTTCACCAGTTCCAGATTCTAAAATTCCTTGTGCCAAAGTAATACTCGCTGGAATTTTATATTGACGCATTTCGGCTCGAGCTATTGGTCCAAAGCGATCTAAATATGCTTTTACCTTTTGTTCTTGAGTTAATTTCACAGTCTTAACAGGCGGTATTTTGACTGCTTTTTTCTTAACTGGAACTTCTTTTTTGGATATAGGTTGAGGCTTGGAACGTACAGTTTTTGTAACGCTACAGCTCATCATAAAAGCTGCACATAAAACTAAACAAACTCGTTTTAGTATCGTATACATTCTTTGCCTTGTTGTTCCAGACGTTGATTTGCTCCCTGTATTCCCTGAATTCCTCCGGTATGTATGATTAGGATATTGTTGCCCCAACGCCATTGTTTATTTTTTATAAGTGTAAAAATACCAAAAAGCATTTTGCCTGTATACAAGGGATCCAAAAGAATTTCATATTTCTCATAAAAACCATTGATGAATGTTATCAATTCTGATGGAAAAGCTCCATATCCGCCAAAACCATGATCGTATAAGAGTTCCCAATTCTTATTTAAGCCTACAAAATTTTTAACTGTATTTTCTATTTCAGGATCTTGAACAACAACAAAACCCAATATCTCTTGCTCTGGAGCAGCTTGTATGAGCCCTGAAAAAGTACCGCCAGTTCCAACGGGGCAGCAAATTGTTGTAAAGCTGCTGTCTTCGGAAGTGATGATTTCTCTGCATCCTTCTACTGCCAATGCATTGGTCCCTCCTTCTGGAATTATATAAGCAGTTAAATTATTTTCAAGGGAGGCTTTAAATACTTCGGCTTGTTCTTTTAGTCGATAAGCTTTACGAGACATAAAATGTAATTGCATTCCTTGTGCTTCACAAAACTTTAAAGTAGGATTCCGAGCTTTAGTTTCCAACTCATCCCCACGAACAAAACCGTGCGTTTGAATTTTTAATGCCATTCCAGCTGCAGCAGTTGCAGCCAAATGATTGGAATATGCGCCACCAAAAGTAACGAGAGCAGTTGCTCCATTAGTCAGCGCTTCTTGAATGTTATACTTTAATTTTCGGAATTTATTTCCTGAAACCTGAGGATGAATAAGGTCCTCTCTTTTAATTGTGATGGAAAACCCGTTTATTTGTGTAACGAATTGGTTTGGAATGTGTGGTGTAGTTTCAAAAAACATAGGTTAAAATTAATCCATTTCAGGATAGGTTACCAAAAAAGAATCATGTTAGAAGGAAAAGAATTTGAAGTTGGAGATTTTTACATGTCACCAGAGGGTTACAAAGTATTTACGGAACAATATCACCTAAAAAGAGGTTCCTGTTGTTTGAGCGGATGTCGACATTGTCCCTATGATTTCAAAAAAACAAAGAAGTAAAGGCATGGTTTTTGTAATTTAGAGTTTATATAAAACTTGTTTATGAAAAATCTAATTCTTTTATCCTTTTGCTTAATTTTTATAAGTTGCAGTAGTGTTCGTGTTTTTAGCGATTATGATACTGCTATTGATTTCAAAGATTATACAACCTATGCTTTTTTCAAGCCTGGTATTGATGAAGTTGAAATCTCTGATTTGGATAAAAAAAGAATTTTAAAAGCTATTGAAGTAGAATTAGACGGAAAACAGCTAACCAAATCTGAAACCCCAGACTTGTTGATTAATCTGGCGGTTAAATCATCTAATGACGTTTATATTAATCAGAACAACGGATTTGGATATGGATATGGTTTTGGATTTTGGAATGGATGGGGATTGCCCAATAACAATATCGCAACGGTAAGCTCACAAACAAATGGTATGCTGTTTATTGATTTAATTGACACCAAAACCAAACAACTTGTTTGGCAAGGAAAAGGCAAGGGGTATATCAGCGAGTACAGTAAAAAAAGAGATGAACGCATTCAATATTTTGTTACTGAAATCCTAAAAAACTACCCTCCCACCAAAGAATAAAACAATAGAAAACTCGAAGTTTCACTTTCGGGACTGCTGCTGTAAAGGAAATGGTTATATTTGCCGCTTTGTAAAAAACACCATTCCTTGAAAAAAATATTTAAAAACTTCAGCCAAAACCCAAAAAACGATATCCTTTCTGGATTAACAGTAGCACTCGCTTTAGTCCCTGAGGCTGTTGCTTTTGCATTTATTGCAGGCATAGATCCATTAGTTGGACTCTATGGTGCTTTCATGATGGGGATTGTTACCGCAATTTTTGGCGGAAGACCTGGAATGATTTCTGGAGCAACCGGAGCCATGGCTGTTGTTATGGTTCATATGATTCAACAGGGAAATAAAGTTGGAGATGCACTCGCACAACCGATAGAAAACTTAGGTTTACACTGGCTCTTTATTACTCTACTAATTGTAGGTGTAATTCAAATTGCAGCTGGCGTTTTTAAATTAGGGAAATTTGTGCGTTTGATTCCACATTCTGTAATGATGGGGTTTGTAAACGGATTAGCAATTGTTATTTTCTTGTCTCAATTAGGCTTATTTCAAAAAACCACTGTCGCTGGAGCACAGTGGATTCAAGGAACCGAATTATACACCATGCTTGCCCTTGTAGTAATGACCATGTCGATCATGTACTTTTTACCTAAACTAACAACTAAAGTTCCTGCAGCGCTTGTAGCAATTGTAGGAGTTGCGGCGGTTACTATACTTGGGGGGCTTGACGTTTCTACCGTGGGCTCTTTTATTAAAGACGGTGGTGGCGAAGGATTACAAGGTGGATTACCTGTTTTCCAAGGACAAATATTTGAATTATTATATACCCTTGAGGGGCATTGGAACTTGATTTTACCCACTGCATTTTTATTAGCTGCTGTTGGACTGATTGAATCTTTAATGACCTTAAATCTAGTCGATGAAATAACCCAAACACGGGGTAGTGGAAATCGCGAATGCTTGGCTCAAGGTGGAGCTAACTTCTTAAACGGATTATTTGGTGGAATGGGTGGTTGTGCCATGATTGGGCAATCCATAATCAATGTAAACTCTGGTGGGCGTGGACGTTTATCTGGAATTATTGCAGCACTTTCGTTGCTTATGTTTGTGCTTTTTGGATCAAGTGTCATTGAACTTATTCCGATTGCCGCTCTCGTAGGAGTAATGTTTATGGTTGTCATCGGAACCTTTGCATGGAGTAGTTTTAGAATCATTGGTAAAATACCAAAGTCCGATGCATTCGTTCTTATTACAGTTTCTGCTATTACAGTTTGGCAAGATTTAGCCATAGCTGTTATTGCTGGTGTAATAATTTCAGCTCTAGTATTTGCATGGGAAAATGCAACAATGATTCGTGCGCGTAAACGTGTAAAAGAAGATGGAACGAAAGTATATGAAATCTGGGGGCCTTTATTCTTTGGATCAATTCAGAATTTCAGTTCTAAATTCGATATTCAATCAGATCCAGATATTATTGAGATTGACTTTATCGAATCGCGAGTAAGTGATCATTCGGGAATTGAAGCGATAGAAAATCTAATTCAAAAGTATCAAAACCTAAACAAACAAGTAAAACTGACTCACTTGAGTCCAGAATGTAAGACCTTATTATTGAAAGCAAATCCAGCGCTTGACAATAGCATTGAAGCATCTATAGATGACCCACGCTACTATGTAGTTACTGACCTCGTAGACCGAGAAGTATAAATACCAATCGCTTACTCAACCAAAGCTGCTGCAGCTTCTAACATCGCTGGGATACCCTCAGGGTTTTTACCTCCTGCTTTAGCGAAGAAGGGTTGGCCACCACCACCACCTTGGATGTGTTTTCCTAATTCCTTAACAATAGTTCCAGCGTTCATTGATCGTTCTGCAACCAATGCTTTGGAAATATAGCAACTGATTACAGGTTTTCCGCCTTTCTGAGTAACAAGTACCAAAAACAAATTGTCTTTACCTTGACCTAGATCAAAAGCTAAATCCTTAATCGCAGGTGGCGTAAGATCTACTTCTACTGCTAGAAACTCAATTCCATTAACGGTTTTGAGTTGCGCTTGTAATTCTTGTTTAACAATTTGAGTTTGTAATTTCGAAAGCGATTCTATCTCTTTTTTCAAAAGCGCATTTTCTGTCTGCAAATTACCAATCGCCTTGACAGCATCTTGAGGATGTTTTAGGCTTTCATTGATGCTTTTCAGTGTACTTTCTTGCGCGTCAAAAAAGGCTTGAACTGCTTCGCCAGTAATGGCTTCAATTCTTCTTATTCCAGAAGCAACTGCACTTTCCGAGACAATTTTAAAAGACCAGATATCAGCAGTATTTTTTACATGCGTACCACCACACAATTCAATGGAATCTCCAAAACGAATGGTACGAACTGCATCGCCATATTTCTCTCCAAACAATGCCATTGCTCCGGACTCCATTGCCTCGGCAACTGGGACTGAACGATTTTCTTCGAGCTTAATTTTTTGATTGATACGGGAGTTAACAAAAACTTCAACCGCCTCAATCTCTTCTGGAGATAATTTAGAAAAATGAGAAAAGTCAAAACGTAAACTTGCACCATGCACCATGGATCCTTTTTGCTCAACATGGGTTCCCAAAATTTCTCGTAACCCCTGATGCATCAAATGGGTTGCCGAGTGATTACATTCGGAACGGAAACGCTCTGCTGCGTTTACCTGCGCAGTAAAAGTGTCTGCTAAATTCTGAGGTAAGGTTGTTGTATAATGTACAATTAGATTGTTTTCTTTCTTAGTATCTATAATAGAAATGGTTTCTCCATTAGAACCTAACAGCAAACCTGTGTCGCCTACCTGTCCTCCACCTTCTGGATAAAAGGGTGTAGCGTTTAAAACCAATTGAAATTGTTCTCCTGATTTAACCGAATTAATTTTTCTATAGCGCAATAAATGAACCTTATGCTCTAAATGATCGTACCCTACAAAGTCTTCAATTGGTCCATCATTTACCATTGTCCAGTCTTCTGCACTAGAACTTGATGCAGCACGCGAACGTTCTTTCTGAGTCGCCATTGCTTTTTCAAAGCCAGCTTCATCAACATCAAAACCTTTTTCACGAGCGATCAGTGCGGTCAAATCCAATGGAAAACCATAGGTGTCATAGAGTTCGAATACCTGATCTCCTTGAAGACTTTTCCCTTTTGTTTTTGAAATCAAATCATCCAACAATAACAATCCTTGGTTGAGTGTTTTTAAAAAGGAAATTTCTTCTTCTCGAATGACATTTCTAGCCAAGTCTTTTTGTGCTGTTAATTCTGGGAAAACAGTACCCATTTGACTCTCTAATTGGTCTACTAAAGTGTGAATAAAAGGTTCTTTAAGGTCTAAAAAAGTATATCCGTAGCGGATTGCTCTTCTCAAGATTCTTCGGATAACATAACCCGCGCCTGTATTGCTGGGCAATTGTCCATCGGCAATAGCAAAATAAACCGTTCGAGCATGATCAGCAATAACACGCATAGCACGATCAGTTGCTTCTTCTTTCCCGTATGTAACTTTTGTTTTCTGTTCTATTTTGTTGATTAACGGCATAAAAACATCCGTATCGTAATTCGATGTTTTATTTTGTAAAACCATACATAGGCGTTCGAAGCCCATTCCGGTATCGATGTGCTGCGCGGTAAGTTTTTCTAAACTACCATCTGCCTTTCGGTTGAATTCGATGAATACCAGATTCCAAACCTCCAATACTTGGGGGTGATCCATATTAACCAGAGATGCTCCAGAAACAGCTTTCTTCTCCTCGGCGGTTCGCATGTCTACGTGAATTTCTGAACAAGGTCCACAAGGGCCTTGTTCGCCCATTTCCCAAAAATTATCTTGTTTATTCCCTAAAAGGATACGGTCTTCGGGAAGAATTTTTCTCCAAAAATCATACGCATCGTGATCTTTAGTCAAACCGTCGCCATCGTGACCTTCAAAAACAGTTACATATAGAATCGAAGGATCGATTTTATACACATCAACGAGGAGTTCCCATGCCCATGCAATCGCTTCTTCTTTAAAATAATCGCCAAAACTCCAATTACCGAGCATTTCGAAAAAAGTATGGTGGTAGGTGTCAATTCCAACTTCTTCCAAATCATTGTGTTTCCCAGAAACACGTAAGCATTTTTGAGTATCGGTAACCCGAACGCTCTTAGGAACACTATTTCCTAAAAAATATTCTTTAAACTGATTCATCCCTGCATTGGTGAACATTAACGTTGGGTCATTCTTAATAACCATGGGCGCAGAGGGGACAATCTTATGAGTTTTTGAAGCAAAAAAATCTAGAAATTGTTGACGTACTTCAGCTGATTTCATTTAATAGTAATTTTATGAGTTTAAACAAATTAGAAATTTTGCTATATTTGTTTATTGTTTTATTTCTATATGCAAAAGAAATGAAAATTTACAAGAAAATAGTTCATGGCAAAGGTTAAATATTACTACGATCCCGAAACGCTTTCCTACAGACCCATTTCTTCTGGAAAACGGTTGAAAATATCCAATTTATTTTTGTTCCTAATCTCATCTCTTCTTTTTGGTGTAGTTGGATTATTCACTTTATTGAATACCGATGTCATCAATACACCAAAAGAAATTCTGCAAGAACGCGAATTGAGTAATTATAAATTACAATTTGATTTACTCGGTCGAAGAATCGAACAAATGCAGAGTGTATTAGCCAATATAGTAGAACGTGATAACGATATCTACCGTATCTATTTTGAAGCCAGCCCCATACCGAAAGAGCAACGTAGAGCAGGTTTTGGAGGAGTCAATCGATACAATGATCTTGAAGGGTATAACAGTTCGGAAATGATCATCAACACAACCAAAGAGATTGACATTCTATCCAAGATGTTAGTTGTACAATCCAATTCCTTAGAACAAATTCAAGAACTAGCCGAAAGAAAAGAGGAACTTTTAGCTGCTATTCCGTCGATACAACCCGTTCGTAAAGAAGATCTAAAACGAATGGCTTCTGGATTTGGATGGAGAATTGATCCATTTACAAAGGCTCGCAAGAAACACTATGGCATGGATTTTTCAGCTATTCGAGGTACACCCATATACGCTACCGGTGATGGCAAAGTTGTCCGAGCGGATAACCGCGCCTCTGGTTACGGAAATCATATACGAATCGATCATGGATTTGGCTACATAAGTCTCTATGCTCATATGAGTAAGTACAATGTCAAAAGAGGTCAAAAAGTAAAGCGTGGCGATATCATTGGATATGTTGGGAATACAGGCCGATCTGTTGCTTCTCATTTGCACTATGAAATCTTCAAAGACAAAAAGAAAATCAATCCATTGAATTTCTATTACGGAAATCTAAGTACATCAGAATTTGACGCTTTATTAGCTCAAGCTTCACAGGAGAACCAATCTTTCGATTAGATCATGGAACTCGATCTCCCAGAAAAAAGATATTACACCATTGGAGAAGTTGCTAAAGCTTTTGAAGTAAACACATCCTTGTTACGTTATTGGGAAAAAGAATTCAAAGAAATTCAGCCTAAAAAGAAAACGAGTGGTGTTCGGAAATATACACCTCAAGACGTCCAAAACATAAAACTCATCTACCATCTTCTCAAAGAAAAAGGGATGACAATTGAGGGTGCTAAAAATCAATTGAAAGATTCAAAAAGTTCTGAAGAGAATAAAATGGATGTTCTCAAGAAACTAGAACGCATCAAGAAAGAGTTAGAAAACTTACGCGATAATCTGTAAGCTTATTTTTTTCTGAAAAATAAGGTAATCGGAATTCCGTTGAAATCAAAAATCTCACGCATTTGATTTTCCAAGAAACGTTTGTACGGATCTTTTACGTACTGTGGTAAATTACAGAAAAATGCAAATTGTGGATGTGCAGTAGGCAATTGCGTACAAAATTTAATTTTTACGTGCTTCCCTTTGTATGCTGGTGGTGGTTTATTCTCAATGACCGGTAATAAAATATCATTCAGCTTACGTGTTGGCACTCTGTTAGATCTGTTCTTGAAGACATCAACAGCAGTTTCAATTGCTTTAAAAATTCTTTGCTTAGAGACCGAAGAAACAAAAACAATTGGCACGTCTACGAAAGGTGCAGTTTCTGCACGAATCTTCTCTTCGAAAGCCTTTGTTGTTTTATGATCCTTTTCTACTAAATCCCATTTATTCACTAAGATTACAATTCCTTTGTTGTTCCGATGCGCAAGCCAAAATATATTCTGAACCTGTCCATCAAAACCACGTGTGGCATCTACAACCAAGATACATACATCGCAATGTTCAATAGCACGAACCGAACGCATCACTGAGTAAAATTCGATATCCTCTTTCACCTTTGCCTTACGGCGGATTCCAGCGGTATCGATTAAATTAAATTCAAAACCGAAACGGTTATAACGCGTATCAATACTATCACGTGTTGTTCCTGCAATATCGGTTACGATATAACGATCTTCTCCTATCAACGAATTGATGAAAGATGATTTTCCAGCATTGGGACGTCCAACTACTGCAAAACGCGGCACATCGTCGTCATTTGTATCCGTTTCTTCTGGAAGAGCTTTTACGAGATCGTCAAGCAATTCACCTGAACCACCTCCGTTGTTTCCTGAAATAGGATATATTTTTTCGAATCCAAGACTATAAAACTCAACAGCATCATCCTGACGCATGGCGTTGTCTACTTTATTTACAGCAAGAAATACAGGCTTACGAGAACGGCGAAGTAACTGTGCAACTTCTTCGTCCATACCGGTAACTCCCGTTTCAACTTCGACCATAAAAATGATGGCATCTGCTTCTTCAATAGCTAGTTCTACTTGTTTGTCAATTTCTTTTTCAAAAACATCATCACTTCCAACTACATAACCTCCCGTATCAATTAATGAAAAATCTCTTCCGTTCCAGTCTGTTTTTCCGTAATGACGATCACGAGTCACCCCGCTTACAGCATCAACAATCGCTTCTCTTTTTTGAATCATTCGATTGAAAAAAGTCGATTTTCCAACATTGGGTCTTCCCACTATGGCTACAATTGCGCTCATTTGTATTATTTTTTGAATTGCAAAAATAACCTTTTTGCAAGGATTAAAGGGTGTTTATTGAAGAGTAATCCTTTTTAATGTTTGTAACCAAAGCGTTTGAGCTGTGCTACATTATTTCGCCAATCTTTATTGACTTTTACATATAGTTCCAAGTGGACTTTTTTACCGAAAAAAGCTTGAAGTGTTTTTCGAGCCCCTACTCCTACTCGCTTAAGAGCAGTTCCTTTATGCCCGATAATAATTCCTTTTTGAGTATCGCGCTCAACCATAATAACCGAACGTATCTTGATTATTTTGTCTTCTTCAAAAAAGTCTTCAGTATCTACTTCAACTGAGTAGGGTATTTCTTTAGAATAGTACTGTAATATCTGCTCACGAATCGCTTCATTAACGAAGAAGCGTTCCGGTTTGTCCGTCAATTGATCTTTAGGATAATAGGCTGGTCCTTCAGGAAGTTTATCAATAATATAATCCAAAACTTCTTTGACAGAAAAACCTGTAATTGCTGAGATCGGAAAAACCTCAGCCATCGGAAGCATTTCTTTCCAAAAGGCAATAGTAGTCATCAGGGTTTCTTGATCCGCAGTATCAATCTTGTTGATCAATAGTAAAAGAGGGATTTTAGAACCTTTGATTTTTTCAAAAAAAGCGGCGTCTTTCATTTCTTTTTCTCCGATTTCAACCATATAAATTAATATATCGGCATCTTCGAGGGCACCTTTTACGAATGCCATCATAGACGATTGCATTTCATAGCTGGGTTTGATTACACCAGGTGTATCAGAAAGTACCATCTGGTAATCATCCCCATTGATGATTCCTAGGATACGATGACGAGTTGTTTGAGCCTTAGAAGTGATGATAGAGAGGCGTTCACCTACCCATGCATTCATCAAGGTAGACTTTCCTACATTGGGGTTTCCGACGATGGTAACAAAACCAGATTTGTGTTTTTCCATATATTTTGCACAAATGTACATAGTTCCGAAGAAGTATGTAGGTTGTTGTAGAATAAGTTTATATATTTGCACCCACAGCGCGGGATAGAGCAGTAGGTAGCTCGTCGGGCTCATAACCCGAAGGTCGTAGGTTCGAGTCCTACTCCCGCTACTAGTAAAAAGCAATCAGAAATGGTTGCTTTTTTTTGCAGTAAACTCAAGTTTACAAGGGGTTTAAGCGTGTATTATTTGAGTGTTAAACAGTTGATATTCCTAACTTTTTATTTAAAAACTAACAAGGTTAAAAACTAAATATACACAAAACTGACAGTAAAAACAGCTGAAACTGACAGTAAAATTGACAGTAAAAGCCAAAAAAATCAACCCAAAATTTTTATAAACCTAAACCCCATTACTAAATAAATCACTTTTCTTTTTAGGAATAGTATTCGTGGAATAGGGTATTATCCACAACCTCAACACATCTAACTATTTCAAATTATTTGATTCTGTCTTTACACACCTTAAAAAGAGTCTAAAGGCGTGTAAATAAGTTAGTTATGTTATTTGTTATTACTGTGTTTTGTTTAGGGCCATAAAACTACGAGCATGGGCAACCCTTTATCTCTTATTGTAGACTATTTTTTTTAGTTTTTTACAATGAATACATAATGATTGTTTCTTTCATAGTCAACACTAACTTTTATCAGAATCTTCCGTTTTCAATGTTTTAAGGGTCTGCGAGATAATTTTATTTATAAGTATTTAATAAACAGTTATTTATGTTTTAGTCAAATTGTTTAATTTTAAAGATAAATCCCATTTTAGTTAAAAACTCATCCCAATTGTGAACAATTATGGCTTTCATTATCAGAGACAATTTTCGAAATTTACAAAAAGAAAAAGCCAATGGAATTGGCATGAAGCTTTCATCTATTGGCTGTAAGTAAGAATACTTCAAATATATGATTCCTTCTTTAGAATTCCAGGTTTTTCTTTAAATTTTTATTAATCAAAGAACTGCATACTGCACAAACTGCAGGCTCTGCACTTCTACTTAAACTATTTAATTATGGAAACAACCATATTTTTTAATTTCCAAGAAAGAAATGGAAATCACGAACTGGTAAAAGTCTTAAATGCAATCAAAGAAGGAAAGTTCAAAACTGAAATCGCTAAGCTTAGAAATACTGCTAGTGAAGAAGACAGGAGAAGTATCAAAAATGCACTACCTGCATTCACTCCGTCAGTAGTATTAAACTCTGGAAGGAAATTTAACGAAGGAGACAGCTATAACGGTGTAATTCATTTGGATTATGACAAGCTAGATGATGTATCTGACACTATTGAAAAGATTAAATCTCTAGAGTATACCTTCAGCTGTTTTGTTAGCCCAAGCGGTAACGGAATCAAAGTGTTTGTTAGAGTAAGTAATGATATGGAGCAGCATAAAGATGCTTTTAATATTCTAAAAAACTACTATGACAAAGCAGTCGGACAAGAGTCTGATAAATCAATAAGAGATCTCAATAGATTATGCTTTATGTCTAGTGATCCTGAGCTTTATTTAAATGAAGAGTCCGAGGTATTTGATTATAAAACTATAAGCATGACAAGAAGCGCTGATGAGCTTTGGGAATACACATCCAGAAAAGAAACTTTTACATCAGGTAATAGAAATGCCTTCATTCACTTTTTTGCATGCAACTCAAATAGAGAAGGTATAGATATTGAAGTAGTGAAATCCTATTGTTCTAATAAAACAGATGCAACTCTAACCTATCAAGAAATAGAGAGGACTATTAGAAGTGCTTATGAGAATAATACTTACGAGTTTGGTAAAATGCAGAGCTTGCAGTTTGTGCAGTCCAGCAGTCAAGAAGATAAATCTCCAATGATACCAGATGAAGTTTATGATAACTTACCAGGAACTCTAAAAGAATCTTGTAAGGTTTTTAGTGGTAGAGAAAGAGATGTTTATCTAACTAGTGCACTATCAATTATAAGTGGTGGATTATCTAACATGCAGGGGCTATATGATAATGATATTGTATACCCAAATTTATATTCATTTATAATAGCTCCAGCTGCAAGCGGGAAAGGGTCTATGAAGTATGCACAAAGTCTCGGAGATTGTTACCAAGCAATACTAGAATCTAAATATATCAAAGCTAAAACTAGCTATCAAAAAGACCTAGAGGTGTATAATTTTAAAAAGAAGATTGCCAAAAAAGAAGAGGATATTAGGAAATTAGAGAAACCTGAGGAACCAAAATTTAAAACCTTTTTTATTCCCGGAAATACTTCCTCAGCTATGATACATAAGCATCTTGAATTTAACGCGGGAAGCGGATGCATTTCTGAAACTGAAGCTGATACTCTAACAAGTGCTTTAAAGCAAGAATGGGGAGGGTTTAGTGACATTCTAAGAAAAGGTTTTCACCATGAGACAATTACATCAAGCAGAAAAACAGATTTAGAGTTCAATAAAATAAAAGAGCCCAAATTTTCTTTATCAATTACTGGAACTCCTGACCAGATTAAAGGTATTCTTAGCTCAACTCAAAATGGCCTTGCTAGTAGGTTTATGTTCTACTCTTTTCAGACCCCACCAAAGTGGAGAAAGACTTTTACTCAAAACATCAGTCAGAGCAAACAAAACCAATTTTTAAAATTCACTGAAGACTTATGTGATAAATTCTCATCTCAAAGTAATAGACAATTTAATATCACCGAGCGGCAAGGAGCAATTCACTTTGATACTTTTAAAGAAACATTCGACGAGAAATACCACTCTTATCTTGGAGACTCAGCTAGTCTAGTAAATAGATTAGGTCTGATAACATATAAGATTGCAATGGTACTCTCAGGTATTAGAACTGATAAGCCCATAATAGAGTGCGAGGACATAGATTTTGAGACAGCTATGAAGCTTACTAAATTATATCTAGCGCACGGGCTCAATGTGTTTGAAAAGATTAATAATCGTGAGAACAAGCTCCCACTTAATGAGGAGAGATGGATGAATAAATTGCCAAAAGAGTTTACCTCAGCAGAAGCTATTTCATTTGCTAAGAGGCTTGGAATAAAAGAGCGAACAGTTTATAATAAGCTTAGTGATTATACTAATAGCGGCTTATTAAAAAAGGTGAGTAAGGGGGTATATAAAAAATAAAGAAGATAACTGTTTGTGGTTGCTGAACCTAAGTTGTTGAAATGCTGAAAGTGGTCTTTTTAAGCATTGACATGACTACAACCGATC
>Ga0115005_10002717_pt1 | contig 14086 bp, 10 predicted proteins | sample ArcOceMetagenome_FD_87163 | JGI IMG/M metagenome (GOLD analysis project Ga0115005, IMG submission 87163) | Marine eukaryotic phytoplankton communities from Arctic Ocean - Arctic Ocean - Greenland ARC118M Metagenome | ecosystem: Environmental > Aquatic > Marine > Oceanic | place: Arctic Ocean... | reverse complement strand
CGTAAACTTTAACCGTAAACTGTAACCGTAAACTTTAACCGTAAACTTTAACCGTAAACTTTAACCGTACAGACTACCTACTACCTCTACAACTTCTAAAACGTTTTCCTCTCACCCTCACCCTCACCTTCACCCTCACCCTCACCCTCACCCTCACCCTCACCCTCACCCTCACCCTCACCCACACCCTCACCCTCACTCTCACCCTAACCCTGACCAGCCTGGTCTGTCGGCCGCGGCGCGCGAGCTCGGCCTCGAGCGCGAGGGTGCGGTGCGCGCGGCGCTGCACGAGCGGGGCGTCGCCGCGGCGCGCGTGCTGCCCGCCAGCGAGGCGGCGGGTGGCGGCGCGGCGGGTGGCGAGGCGGTGGGCGGCGGCGGCGGCGGCCAGGGTGGTGGTGACGGGGAGGGTGGTGCGGGCGGTGCGGGCGGTGCGGGTGGTGTGGCTGGCGGTGTGGCTGGCGGTGTGGGTGTGGTGCAGCTGGAGCTGCTGCCCGAGGCGAACGCAGCCTCGTCTGGCGACACTGTGGGCGGCGACGCCGTGGCGAGCGCGGCGGCAGGCAGCGTCGGTCTCGAAAGTTAGGGTTAGGGTTAGCTAACCCTAACCCTACTAACCCTACTAACCCTACTAACCCTACTAACCCTACTAACCCTACTCACCCTGCTAACCCTACTACCCCTACTAACCCTAACCCTGACCCTAACCCTGACCCTGACCCTGACCCTGACCCTGACGCTGACCCTGACCCTGACCCTGACCCTGACCCTGACCCTGACCCTGACCCTAGCCCTAACCCTAACCCTAGCCCTACCCAGGCAGCGTTGGTCTCGAGGCGCGGTGGTCGACGGCATGCGCGCTGGCCACGCGACGAGAGGCCGGGCTGCAGCAGGCGCGGGCTCGACTACCCCTTGTTAGGGTTAGGGTTAGGGTTAGGGTTAGGGTTTTGGGTTGGCAGGGCTGCAGCAGGCGCGGGCTCGACTCGGCCGCGCTACCCTCCCCCTATATGGCTGCACTTACTATGGGTGTGCTTGCTACGGCGGCACCTACTGTGGCTGAAGGTGCTTACTATGGCTGTATAGTACTGTGCTTACTACGGCGGCATTCACTATCGCAGGCGCGGTCCGATTTCGCGGCGCTGCGAGCACAGCTGCTCGAGCAGGCACCTGCACAGCTGCGCCTGCCAAAGCGCGTGCCGTTCGTCGTGAGCGTGGGCGACGTCGTCCTCTCGCCCGCACGCGCCGCCGCCGCCGTCCTGGTGGGCGGCCGGCAACAGGGCGGCCTGCAGCTGGGCGGCCTGCAGCAGGGCGGCGGCGGCGGCTTCGCGCTGTGCATCGCCTACGGTGACCAGCGCCGCTTTGGCGCGAGCGTCGAGCTCGAGGCGTCCGACCTCGCGGTGGACGAGATCGAGATCGAGCTGTGGGACGGCACGCGCTCCACCGCTACACCCGTTAGCATGCTACACCCCCTTGGCATGCTACACCCCCTTGGCATGCTACACCCCTTGGCATCATGCTACACCCCCTTAACATGCTGCACCCACTTGGCATGCTGCACGCGGTCATCATGCCAAGCCTTACACCCCCTACTCTCCCCTGGCAGGCACGCGCTCCCGCCTTCTGGGCAGCTGCTGCCTCTCCCTGCTGCCTCTGCTCGACCCGGCCCAAGAGAGGAGCACGATATCCGCTGAGCTCCGCGTCACCGGGCCCGGCGGTGGGCGCGTGGCCGAGCTGCGAGCCACGGCCGCCAAGCTCTGAACTTGGTGGATGGGGGGTTGAGCATGGGGTGCATGAAGGGAAGAACGTGTGCCGTGGGGCGGTGTTAGTTACGGTGAGGTGCAGTTCCATCTCTTTCAAGCCACGCATGTTTACGGCGAGGTTTATTCGCAGCACGCGGCCTGCAGCCGTACCGTATAGATTCTAGCGGGTCGCGGGTGCAGTTTGGAGTTTCCCACTCACAGACACATGTGCACGTGGGCGCACACAAAACGATACCGCTGTACCGGTACACCGTACGCCTTAACCCTTATTCGCCATTTACCGTAAAGCCGTGTACTAATACTTTAGAAGTCGAAAGTCGAGTGGGTAATGGGAGTGCCGCGCGCCTTCTATCAGGCGACACCTCTAGTTTGTTGATTTTCTTTTACATCAACAGGGTGTTCATTCAGACGGAAAACAACGGACAAGACCGAGCATACGGGAAGAGATTATATGACTAGCCGGTAAGCGGTGCACGTAAAGTAAATGTCCGGGGGCGGCGCTCGCTTGCAACGTGTGAGTGAGAAATTCAAATATCAAAGTCGATGCCGGTTAATTGCTAAACAAAAATCCGGCTCAAAAATGCGCCTTAGGTGCCGCCAGTGCAGATGACTTCTAGATCGCTTCGGTAGATCTCGTGCCTTCTTCCGCGCAAGGCCACGAGCTCGAAGGCGCTCTTCTTTGCTGCGGAGGTTGTGAGCAGCTTCTTGATCGCGCCCCTGCGGCGCGGCTTGAACATCGTATCGCCCGCTAGAAGCTGGAGACCAGCGAGCATGTGCTCACCCGGACTCTCGTAGGTCGCGCCGCTTGGTACGAGAAGCTGCGGCCTCTGGAGGGGCAAGCTGCTGTCTGTAGCTTCAAGCAAGTACCGCAGGTTCACTAGGGCCACCTTGAGAAGCCTTGGCGCCTTCGAGCACGAGTGCATGCCTTGGAGTATGGCCTCCGCTTCCCACTCCGAGAGCAGAAGGCAGGTCTTTGACGAGGAGAAGAGCAGGAGCGCATCCACTGGGCGCATGTAGTGGCTGAGGTCGCTCACGCGTGCCCCCTGCGGAGTCGTGACCGTCTCAATGAAGTTGCCCGTGACAAATATGCCGCACTTTGCCCAGCTGATGGGCTTCAGGTCGGTCTCAAACCGTGAGGCGATGGCATCTTCGAGGGGGCTCACGTGTGCGGAAGCAGGCAGCATGTTTGGATGCGACATGCCAGTCGATGGGTCCCACAGCACATTAAAATCCCAGGTCGTTGGAATCGCTGGCGCCTGCCGAGGGACCTGCCTCTCGATCTCTTGCTCGAGCTCCCGCTGGGTCTCCAGCTCCCGCTCGCACTCTTCGTCTAAGCCAGACGATGTGACATGCGCGTCCGAGCCGTAGAGCTTGGCGTGCTCCACCACGCGCGCAGCGAGCCTCTCCTCCTGCGGGCTGAGCTCGGCACCAAGCCTCCTGGTCCGAACCAGGCTTGCATCCAGGATCCTCTTAACTCCGTCGTACACGGTCTGCGAGGAGGTCGAGCCGCCGTACAGGTCCTCGAGCTCGTGTGTCTCGTCGAGCAGCCGCGCCGCCTCGTGGTCATGTGTTGCGATGAAGTGGCTGGCCTGCTCCCCCCAATGCAGCAGGCCATCGCGTGTTGCGAGCACGGTGTTGCTCATCACCCACCGCAGCAGGTGCCCAGAGTGCAGCTCGTCGGCCGCCGTCAGCTCGTTCAATGCTCGGATCTTCACTGCAACTTCTGCCGGCACCGCGCTCACCACGCTTTGCTTCAGCTCAAGCTTGCGCATCCTGTAGCATGCCTGCATCCATTTCTCTTTGCCCATGCCCTGGCTGATGGTGACCACGGCAACCGCGTCAAGGCGCAGCTTCATGTCGGCACCGCGGCAGCGGCTCTCATCATAATAGACGAAGCAGTCGCTCTCTCTCACCGGCGAGCTCCCGAGAGAGAGGGTGCGGCCTCCCAGATCCAGCACCATCCACATGTCAGTGGACACTTCGAAGTAGACGACCCCCTTGCATGGCACCGCGTGCCTGTCCCAAATCGACTTGTCCAGGAGCCTCAGTTTGTCCCAAATCGCGCAGGCCACGCCGACATTGGACATGCCCGCCATCGAAGCCCCCGCATCGATCAATGCATTGGCACGACTAGTAGCAAGCCCAAGCACGCTGTCGATCAGAGCTTCCCCGGCAGGGAGGCAGATGACCTCTCGATTTCGTTCGCATGTCATGAGATGAAGCATCAAGCCGTCGGTCGAAGCGATCGTGGGATCGGCAGGCGCCATCTGCTCGACTTGGAGTGGCAGCAAGGGGTGGCTGTCCTTCGTGCCGCTGAAGCCTATAGCGTGCCCCGTCACCAGGTGGAAGGCGCTCGTGACGAGGCGGTGGGGGAACTGCATCGTCTCGCGTGGCAGCACGCAGTTGTTGAGCCAGAAGTTGATAGCCGCGAGGTTGTAGCGGAAGACCTTGTGCATGAGGCTGAGGAGGATCTCGCTCGTATGATCCAACCTGAGGCAGAGGCACACAGAGCAAGAATTTAGCGCCTCACTCAAGGCATGAGTGCATGGGCATACGTGCGAGGAGGCGTGCGTGGTGCACTCACTTGGTAGTATCGTCAAGCGCCTCCAGCTCCTCCTGCGTCATCGAGGCCCTAGCGGAATCGAGCCACAGATTGTACTCGTCTGTCCGAGCCGCCTCTCCAACTGTGGGGCTCAGCAATACGAGGAGGGCTTCCTTGACATCAGCACGCGAGATGCCGTCGTGGTAGTAGGACAAGAGGGTCAGGACAATCTGCGTGTCGGAGTGCGCCCACTCGGCAGTTTGGTGCGGCGTGTCGCTCCCGGTAAACGGGACAGCGACCTTGGACCCGCGTGAGAGGCTCTTTTGTCGCTGCGGATCGATGTTGTCAGGATGCCGCTGGGGGTCGATGCCATAGTCGACCCGGTGGCGACGGCACAGGCAGTGCTTGATAATGCCGCTTGAGGCGATCAGCCCTCGGAGCGCGAGCAGCTGCGAGATCTGCAGCTCGGAAGGGGAGATGGCCGTGAGCCAATCGAGCGATTCCTTGAACCATGTGAGCGATCTCTGCTCTTCGGTGATGAACTGAATGATCAGCTCAAGTGGGGTCGTTGTCATCCTCAGTAGGGTCCTCCGTAGGCACGGATCTGCAAGCCAGCGCATATGGTACGGTGGCTCCTCGATTACGCCCGTTGCCAAGAGCAACTGAAGACTGCGGAAGTGCGCCTCCAAAGGAGGGCCAGGCAGCAGGCGAAGGTCATCGAAGGCGCCAGCACCGCATGCTTCCTCTCGCGGCAGGCGCCTTGCGATGTCCGGTGTCGACCGCAAGACTTCGGCTATCTTGGTACTCGTCTGTAGTACTCTGAGCACCGCCTCCGCGGCCTCCCAGCGCTCTTTGCCGTCAGGTAGTTCCTTGCAGCCACCGTTTGCATAGATCAACTGTAAGTTGGTAAGTAGACGAGTAAGTAAGCGAGTAAGTAAGCAAGCACGCTGTACGATACGCGTGCTAGGCGTGGCGTGTGATCAGCGCCTTTCCAGCTACGTATGTGTCAACTCACCTGGTACTTGTGCCGAAGCAGCTCGTCGCTTTCATCAAGGATATCGATTGCGGGAATCTCGTCGAGCGCCTGGAGAAGCTGCAGCACTGAAGAGGCGGCCTTGGTACCTTCGAGCCGTAGCTCATCCGACTTGAGCTTGAGTGATAGTCGATGCTCGGGAGCCACGCAGACCGCCCCTAGCGATGCCTGGCACTGCAACAGGCTCTGGCGCATCATCTGCACTCTGTCCCGGTCAAGCTTCACGTCGCGATTGAAGGGCATCAGATAAATTGGCCGCGACATCAGGCTGGCTGTGATGTGGCGATGCAAGAAGTGAAAGGCTTCCCCGAGGAGCGGTGAGAGGAAGTTGAGCCGCATCAGCGTGTTAGGTTGCGCAAGGCAGAGCAGGAGCATCGGGATGACGACGCGGGTCTTCCCCTCGCCCATGTTGAGCTGCGTGATGGCGCACGGATGGTCGACAAGGAACTGGGCGATAATGTACTGCACACGCCGGATCTGCAGCTGCTGTTCCACCTCGTACACGAGCCATTCGGGGTGTGCGGGCACGCTCCACTCGCGGCCAACGTTGAGCAGCTCGCGCTGGAGCTCTTGCGAACTCTGCTGCCCCGCGTGGTCTGCCATGCGAACGAGCTTATCTTCCAGCACGCACAGCTGCAGCCAGACAATAATTGCCTCGTGTATCTGCTCCAATGCCACTGGAGAAAGGCGTGGGTTGAAACACAGAAGCAGCTGGGAATCCAAGGCGGCTCGTGCGAGGTCGCGAGAGGTCGCCCACGAGTCCAGATTCGCAGCACGGCGCATGCTGAAGGAAGCACCCTCCACTACGTGGCTGATCGATCGCAGTATCTGAGCCTCGAGCTCCTCACGCTCCTGGTGTACGAGACCATGCATGCTCCGCAGCTCTGTCTCAAGGGCCGTTAGATCGTCCGTTCTTAGACGGACAGTCGACAGGCTCTGGTAATATTTCCAGCTCATAGCCAGCGATTTCGCCAGATACCTCCCAAGCTCCGTACCTTTGAATGTAGCGAGGTTGATTGGGACTGTATTGGCGCTGCCTTCAGGTGCAGGCGTATGTACGAGCATCTTTCGCAACTGATCATTGAGCGACTCAATCCTGCGAGCGCAGCTGCGCGTCCTGATCAACTCCTCGATAGCCGGCACCCCAAGCGTTCTGATTTGGGCTGGAATTGTTGCGCCGCGCCAACGAGCCCTGAAGTTCTGAGAGAGTACCCGCGTCTTTTCATCAGGGCTCATCATTGAGCGCGTGCTTAGACAATCCCTCTGCTCGCGCTGCGTGTACTCATTGGCTGCGTCATGGTCGAAGCGCAACTCAGGCAGAAGCGGGGCGCCAGGGTGCAAGAACGCCAATTGGCGGGCGCCCGCTTCCAGGTCGAAGCAGAGTAGTGGTAGCGCAGGCGTGAGAGAGCCGTAGCCAGCTAACCTCACAAGATGGCTATGCTCATTCTCCGTCAATGGCCTGTTGACCCTGCACTGTCGAACTAAGTCCATGGCGATCTCGCCGCCTGTCGCATTTGATCGCGGCTGCAGAAGCTCCAGGTCTGTGGCTGCATACACTGCTGCCAGCTGTAACCGGGCCTCGATAGCAAGCGGGCCCGCAGCAACCTCAAGGTTGGAAAACCTGGCGTGTGCGTCGTACACGTGCAGCAGGCGAGGCGCGTCGCATGCACTGTCTCCAGCTATCCCGATCCGGTGAGGCTCCTTCTGCACCAAGCCGGCTGGTAGGAGTAGCTTCAGACTCTTGCTGCTGTACCGAGCTGACTCGACCACAAGGTACTGCTCAAAGCCGTGCAGCGTGTCGCGTAACAGCTGATCTGGCGCCAGCGAGTACCCAAGGAAGTTCATGGAGCGGAGCGTGCCTTGGTCCGTCATCTCAAAGGTGATCTCATACCGAGGGAGCTCAAACACCAGACCTCCACCGCCGCCGCTGCTACCAATCGGCGTAATGAGCGTGTGCACGAAGCTGGGGTCTTCAAACTTACTCAGGACCTTGTGCACTGGGCTGTCGCCAGCCTGCACCAGCTCGTCGAACGTGTTCCGTGCACCAAGGTCGTTTAGGTCATGCCAATGCATACTCTTCTGGTGATGTGGCACCCGGTGGCACGTCCAATCACCAGTTGGCACCGGCGTTTCGCCTGGCGTTCGATCTGCCGCCTGCTGCCTGGCATCATTCAGAAGAAAGTGTACGCCACTCTCGTTGAAGAGCTTCGGGCGAAGCATGACGGTGCCTGCAGCACGGCAGATCCAGTGGCTGTGCATCTCCCGCAGGCGGACGGGAAGATCACCACCCCAACAAGTCACGCCGTCCGGAGTGCCATCGAGAAGCTCGAGCTCAGCTTTTCCATCTGGGTCGTTCTCATGCACCACGAGCTTGCCTGCCGAGTCGAGGTAGAAGGAATAGAAGCGATCGTGAACTCGGCGCAACGTGGTCAAGGCTCCACCCGAGGAGACCCTTACCTCAAAGTTTCGATCCGCAAAGGTGCGTTGGTAGAGAGGCTTCAACAGCATGGTTGAAGGAAGTCTGCTAGGTGGCATTCCATCAAAGAGAAGCACTCCGCTCTGCGGGTTCAGAGTGATCAGAGTTGTATTTCCTTCGATGCATGCGAGAGCTTCAAAGCAGGACGTCTCCGTGCCATCGATGGTCACACGTGTCCAGGTAAGTTGCGCTGGCGTCTTCTCACCGAGCACGAGCTTCACGGCAGCGGTGAGCCTATCGGGCGTCTCTTGCAGCGCTAGGATCACATCGGGCAACCGCCGTGCCATCACATCGGCAGCCACGGTCGTCAGAGCGCGCACAGCGTTGTCATGAGGAGTTGGCTCGTCGAAGATGCGGTTGTACTCGGCGAGGATTGCGCCCTGACACAGCGCCTCGACGTCGACGAGTTGCAGCTCTCCGGCACAATTGCAGACCATTGCGTACATATAGAACATGCACTGTCGAGCGCGTAGCGTCGCAGCATCTGTGGTGTGGGATTCTATCTCCGCGGTAAGATCGTCTGCCCACTTGCGAGAAGTCCTGGCAAACTTGCGAGCCGTTGTGCGTGAGGGAGCGTCCCACTGGGAGGCCACGGCTGCAAGTTCGCCTAGAATGAGCAGTGCACTGTGCTCTCTGGTCTTGTTTAGCAGTTGCTCCGCCAAGCTTTCAAGCTCACCCCGCAGCGTGGACCAGCCTCCATGTTCGACGAGGTCTGCCCTCCACCCCATGCTCTGGAAGACGCCGTCAACAAGAGCGCCGCCGTCATCGATGCGACTGCTGTCGACATCCACATCGCCAAGGTGGTAGAAGGTCTGCTTCAGCAGCGTATGCACGGCGGGTTGGTCCAGCGGCAAGCTCTGCTGGCGCAATGCCACGCAGAGCTTGCGCATCTGCTGGATAGGGTACGCGCGCAGGGCCGTGAAGGCGAGATGCTGCCGCTTGCCAACCAGCCAGTCAGGCGATGCGTCCTGCGCGGCTTCTGGCCAGTTGCCGCGGTCCTCTGCAGACTCGCGCCCATGTTGCTCTATTGCCCACTGCATCACCTGCGAGCAGGCAGAGCAGACAGTGCACACGTGCTGCGTATATGGACTCGCATACCTAGCTGGTGCGTGTGCGGCTTTGGGATGGGCTGGCCTGCGGGTTTGAGATGGGCTGGCCCTCCTCATCGCCATCAGAAAGCTTCTCAGTGCAAGTCTGAACCAGCACATCGTTGGGCACGTGCGCGAATGGGTTGTAGAATGGGTTGTAGAAACCACCACGAGCATCGATCTCTCGCCCTCCGCCAGCCCAGAACAAGCGAGGTACTAGCCGATCTGGGTGCCACACGCCGTCGCTCGGTCTGGAAAAAGATCGCACATTCGAAGGCGCCCAGCGCTCCTTATTCGTCACGACCTTTTTATCAGAACCCAAGATTACATCTGGTGACGCTGCGTCGTGCGACCTGTCAGAGCTCCCTACCATGTAGTACTGGCGCCAGACTGTTTCCGGACTAACGGTTTCGATTGCCGCCCTGATGTCAAACTCGGTGTCAGGCTCCCATTTGTTCGCGTGCTGAACTTTGTCAGACCTCGGGAGCAGCAGCAGCTGCGCGGTGAAGCTCAAGCGGGCCAGCACCTGGCGACCAAGTGAGTGGGGGTGGTCAGGAGTTGCAAGTGGTGAAGAAAGGCAAGCTGTGTGCAAACATAGAGCATACCTGAAAGTGCGCCGGCATCAGTAGGAAGAAGAGCACGGGCAGGGCGCCCTGCTCTTCTTCAGGCAGCGGCTGCAGGACATGTGCTGGCGGCCTTTCAGCATTTGCGATGTTCTGATTCAGATTAGAGATCTCCACGTTAAGGCGGTCACACTCAAGTTTAGCTCGACTTCGTTGTGCGTCATTGCTGCCCGACGAGTGCTTTGAGACGGGCACCGTGTCGTTGTATCTCTCCGACCATTCCCGCTGCTCTTGGCGCTTCTCTTCGAGTTCTGAGTCCAGCACGTGTAGCTCTCGCTGCTTGCGTGTGACTTTGGTCCAGTGCGCATCCCGCCGCTGCTCAGCTGCGGCCTGCTCCGCCACCCACGCAGTCTGCATGTTCTGGTCTCCGCGTGCAACCTGACGCGCAAAGTTGATGGTCACGTCGCCGCTGCGTAGGGAGAAGACAACTCGCGACGGACAGCTGTATTTGCGCAAGTACGCAACCACTCGCAAGGCGGCATCCACAGCAAGCTTCTCAGATAGCACGAGGTGCCGCGTGTCTGCAGGGTCGAGCGCCACACCATACTCAGAGAGCAGCGGCTCGACCATCTTGACGGCCTGGTGGACGACACAGAAGGACACCCACACCACTAGGCGCTCTCGGCTGTCAAGCTCAACCGCAGACAAGGAAGATGCCGCTTTCAGAGTGCGAAATGCAGACGCGACGTATCTGTACTTGTCGACCACCTGACCAATCGAGGGTGCATGCCCTGACTGGGCGATCGAGTGCATGCCCGCATGCACTCCCGGAGATCGCAACCCTGAAGACGTTGCAAACTCGGAGATCGCAACCCTGAAGACGAATGCCTCGACTGAACGTAGCACGAGCAGCGCGGCAGCAAGGTTGCTCGAGCGCACCACTTCGTTCGGCTGCAGGCGCGGATGGTCGAGCCACTTCGACAGAGCCGCCCAGTCAGACGGAGCACAGCTGGGAGGGGCAGGCAGCCAGCCCAGGTTGGCGCATGCCAGCTTTCGAGCCGCCTCGAGGCTGCTTGAGACGTGGGCAGGCAGGGTCTTGGCCGGTACTTGCAGCCTGGGGCAGCGGGTCGGCACGTCCGTCCGGCTTACAAGTGGCAGTGAGTTGGACTCTGCAGACTCGTCTGCCCGCGACTGGACCGCCTGGTCAAGATGGAGCCCAGCTAGCACGCACCTCGCTTCGATCGCAATCATCTCTCTCTCTGCAAGTGCATTGCTTTCGAGGACCGTGGCTTGCAACATCTGCTTTGCTGAGCTCATTGAGGCGTTGAATAAGCTCATCGGGTGCGATGCCTGTTGCTGCGCAAGCGCGACGACTCGCTCAGTGATCCACAGCTTCAGCTCTGCCATGGAGCGCCAGAACAGTGGGAGGTGGCTTGCGCCCTCGAGGATATGGTAGATCACGCTGCGCACGAGAGGCCAAGCTGTGTTACGGCGGTGGCCGCCCGTATGGAGCCCAACGTCGGTGAACCCTCCCCTGGGCGAAATGCAGCACTCCTGGATTTTGTAAGCATCTGGATCGAGTGAGTAGGCCGGAAGTTGCTGGAGCGCGTCTCTGAGCACAGCGTCGATCATCGCGGGCGTCATTTGGTGGCCTTGTTTGTTGGAGTTAGCGCTCCGTGCTTTCCCGACTCGCTCTTGCACCTGTGCGAGTAGCTGCTTAACGAGCTCGCAGAGCGCCGAGTACTCGTGCGTGCGCACCTTCCCGATGTGCAGGCTAGCGGGCGAATCGGATCCAGGCTGGGCGGTATTCGTTCGACGCTCCGGCCCACTGTGCACAGAAAACGACCATTCGTCGAGGCAGACGAGTTGCAGGTGCACATGACCCACGGTTGGAACGCTCGCGAGCATAGCGCAGCCGTACTGCATGAACCAGGTCACGTGCGGCGCCTGCTGAAACTCTGGCGCCGCACTCTCAAGCGCAGTAGCCGCCAAAAGGAGCGCGCGCTGCTCCACTCCGTATGGCTGCCACGTCCATACTGCTGCGTCGGCAGAGACTGTCTCCAGGAAGGAGCGCCACAGGGCCACAAAGTCATCCACCACACCTTGATCATTGCTCGAAGAGAAGCACTTGAGTGGAAAACTGCCATTGAGAATAGCGGCGCGGGTGAGAGGCATGCGACAGGGTGGGCGCTGAGTGTGTGTGCGGGGCCCCGCACATGGCAGACTGGATCGACTGCTTGTACATCCGGCTGCTCTCGATCTCACCCGTGATCTCCTCGTTAGTCATCGCGCCGCCGTGGGCAAGGAACTCTCGGATGCCGTCCACTCGCCATTCCTGGATTGCTGCTCTTGAGCTACTCGAAAGCTCCGCCCGGTAGGCCGACAACGACGTGCCCGCCAGTCTGCGAGGCACCTGCAGAGGTGTGACCTCGTGCACACCAATGATGGCTTCAGGCGGGACACGCCCCTCGATTGCTACGATCTGATGCGACATAGCGAAGTCGAGCGCCGTGCCACTCAAGCCAAGGGCCTCGCATTTGGTCCCATCGGATGCGTCAGAGATTGTGTTAGGAGGAAGCTTGGACATGTCGATCTGCACGACCCGGCTGTTTGACTGATTCGCGGCATAGTAGACTGCAGTCACGGCGTCAAGCGAGGAGAAGATGAACTTGCTAGGAACCGAGCTGCCGATGATGGCTGACTCGAGGCTCTCGTCAGCCCCACTGATGCCCTCGTCAGCCCCACTGATGCCTCTAGCGACGAGGCCAGTCGTCTGTATGTCGCAAGATTCCTCATCGGCGCGCAATCCGCGCCAAACGACCAGGCGAGAGGACCGCCGGGTGCACAGCTCCGTGCGCAACGCACCGTAAGCCTTCTCGTCACGCAACACCAAGAGAGTTGCGCCGTCTACGAAGCCCATCTGGAAAGCGGTCGCCGTGTCATCTAGCAAGACTGCGCCAGCCCAAACAAAGTGAAGGCCGGGTTCTGAAGCTAGAACAGGCTGCGATGTGATCTTCTCCCTGATTTGGCCGAGGGTCTCGTGAAATTGCACAATCACCTCAAGCAGCGGCTCTGCAAGCGCAGCGCGTCGTACCAGAAGTCGAATCGAATCAGCAAACGAAGAATCTCCGATGCGATACGGTGGACTGGGCGCACTTGTTCGCGGGGAGCCTCGGACGCCTGCAAAGGCGGGCGGGCGACACACGACGGTCAGTTGCGCCGAAAAGAACAGAGAAGGTGCGTGCTATGTCATGAGGCTTACCGAACAAGTGTCGAGGAGTGTCCTGATAGTCATCTACCCATGCGATCACCGACAACTTGCCAGCTTGGGCGCACGCCGGCAAGTTGGTTGATCCCAACAGGGGTGGTAGCATCGAATTGTAGAGGGACGGGACGGCCTCATCTGACGGGACAAGGTGCGTGTCGACGTACACAATGACGTATGGGTAATCGTACGTGCCAACGTAGACCGCTGCGCCGTGAGCAGTGTCAGGTAGATGCTTAAGATGGCTCCGAACTTTCTCCTCGCATGCCTCAATGCCTGCACCAGCAGGGAATCAGCATGAGCGTGCGGGACGGTGGGTTTGAGGCGCCTCTCCCCTCAGATAGCTACAGGCTGGAGCGGTACCGACGCCCTCATCAAGCCGCTCGATTTCGCACTGGTTACTGAGGAGGAATCCGAGGCAGCGAATTCGAAGATCAACCAGCTCGCCCGGCCGCTTGCGCACTCGCTCTCGAACTTGGACGGCCTTGTCTCGCGGCAGGCGCAGCTTGAAAATGAGAGAGCCCTCGGTTACGCAGACCATACGCACTCCGACATGCATGGCCAAGAACAAAGCGAGCAGAGCTCGCACAGCAAGCGTAGCATCCACGTTGTTAGACATCAAACAATAGGCCCCCTCAATCAGGTGAAGGTGCGGGTAGGGCACTAGCCCGGGTTCAAGCGTAGGCTCAGACGAGCAGACGACACTGTCAAACAGCTCTGCTGCCTCCGGAGAATCGTGCGGCCGGTGGGAGAGTGCGACGTCGTCGTAAGGTTTTGGATACAACGGTGTCGTCTTTAGTCGCTTGTTCGGAGCACCCAACGGGCGGGCCCCATCTGCATCTGCGAGAGTCGGTACATGGGAGTGGAGGCAATTATCGGCAGAGCCTGCTCACTCTCTGCTCCCTGTTTGAAGGGCAATGAGCGTACCGCCAGTGCGTGCTTTCTCCTGAAGCAAGCCAGCGTCCAGCTTTATCAGCGATGCTGCACACGGTGGTCATAGTGTCAGAATGGGGTTTGGTGTGGAGCTCTCATGTTGAGGGTGAGGTGGGCGCCTGGCAATTTTCCGTCGTGCGTCAGCCAGAAGCGATGGGTAAACTTGTCTAGAACCGAAGCGCCTAGATTCGCCGGGTCTTCAGCGCGCTCGATCAGGACGAACACAGCACACAAGGTCCTGTTCTGCGCGTCCCGCTTCTGCCACGCGGTGTCCCATTCGCACCGCAGTGGCGATTGGTTGTTCACCGACTTAAAGCACGCCTCGTCTAGCTCTGAATCCTCGCCCTCCACCCGGCCAACGGCGGCTGCGACGCAATCCAGCTTTCTCCCCTCGGCTGCCATTGGCTCCTCAATCAGACCCAGCACAACGCG
>Ga0115005_10002715_pt1 | contig 14095 bp, 14 predicted proteins | sample ArcOceMetagenome_FD_87163 | JGI IMG/M metagenome (GOLD analysis project Ga0115005, IMG submission 87163) | Marine eukaryotic phytoplankton communities from Arctic Ocean - Arctic Ocean - Greenland ARC118M Metagenome | ecosystem: Environmental > Aquatic > Marine > Oceanic | place: Arctic Ocean... | reverse complement strand
TTGCTTATGAACCGCAGAAGGAACTGACACCACTGATCGCTTTGAAAGATGGGCAAGAAAAGTAGACGCAACAACAACAACAACAACAAGAACGGGGGACCGCTCCGGAAAGGTCTGGCTGTAGTACCAACAACAGCGACAACAGCTAATATGTTCAAGACAGTTTGCCGGTTGATGGATGCCCGCAATATTGTAAGATCTTGAAAGTCGAATCGAAATATTGTCATCTCGATACCTTCAGCGATGATCCTGTTGAAGATGTGTATGTTCTTTATGCGTTTGGCTGTGCAAACAATGCAAATCCACAAGATGAAGCTTGCTTGAATCGCGCGATTCGTTACTATGAAAGAGCCAAAGAGCGCATGGTTTATGATCAGTACCAATCTCGAATCTCAATGATGAAGACTGCAATTGGAATGAATCTTCCTCAGCTTTATTCAAATGGCCGTGACATGGAAAGAGCAATCTCTTCCCATAGATGGTGACTTGAAAATTGCAACCGTCGCGAAGTCACTGCGATGTATGTGATTAATATCAGCCGCAATTTCAATCGATTCGAATAGTTTGAGTACGCGATTGAAGTACTGGAGGGATCTATGGATTTGATGGAGACATTAGAAGATGAGATTCAGGCTGAAATCTTCCTCATTTACGCATACGTCGGATGTGGCGAGTTCCTGAAGGCGAAAGCCGCCCATGAGAAACGTCGCTCAGTAGATATATATCATTGGACAACGAGTTTGATGGGGGGGGGGTAGAGGAAGGACTGTGTAACTATGAAGCGGCAATCGCTCATCACAGAAAAGTGGTTGCTGAGCTTCAAAAGCAAGAATTTGATGATAGCATGAGTGGAACTAAATTCAGTTGTTCATTAAGGTTAGCAAACAACCTCCTGCAACATAGTACAGACTAAGAAGCTGCTGAAGCATTTGCGATATTTCAGGAAGATCTCGATCGTTGCGTAGATCCACTTGATAGAGAGATGATACGCATTGACATGGGAACAGGGTACAGAAAGATAAAGAAATGGGACCAATCCATCGAGGCTCTTCATCAGCTCTGCCTCTCCTCTTCAACTTGCCCAGATGGCACGATGCTATCACAAGCAACCGGAGCAATGGCTCAGACCTATCTTGAGCAGTACTGCACTGATACGACTTTGACCATCGACCAGCGAACAGAAACTCTATGCCAAGCCAAAATATATTCCTTACAAGTTGATGGGGTCTCCACCGAAATGCACCTTACCCAAGCTCAGCTCAACTACGTCAATGGTGACAGACATGAGGCATATCGTCATCTCGAGCTATACCTGGATGCTCGCTTGACCGGATGCAAGCTGAGTTGCTACTCTTGCAAGCAACGGGTCAGACACGGGTCGGTCCCTTTCAGTTGTGCGAGCTGCTTGGTAGCATCATATTGTGGCAGGAAGCACCAAAAGTTGACATGGAAGAACGAGCGCATCTGTCACAAGGTACTTTATCCCTTGTTTGGGTACTGGCGGATGGCGAAGAAGGGAAAAAAGAGAAGGGAGAGTAATGGGAAAGGGAGTGAAGACCGATGTGAATATGTAAGAGTCTTCGAGACGTTCTTTGAGAGCATTTGCCCTCATGTGAAGACGTGTGTTCCATCATATTATGATGGCTTGACTTTCGTAAATTGAACCAGATTCTACTAGATGTGAAGGCTTCGATGGCATATGAAAGTAGGTTGATAACTCCAACATTGTCTCATTTGGAATAATTCGATGTGATGGCATTGTCAACATTGATTTGTAGATTGATATTTGTAATTATTATGAATAGTATGTCTGGACTTACAACCTCGAAAAGTATTTTTTTATATTATGAAGACTCTTTCATTGACCATTGTATCATCCTCGATGTGTATCTGCATTATTCCGTTAAAGCTATCCGTATATAGTATATTATACTCTCTTCACGCAGCTCGCACAAAATCAAAGTTCACCAAAACTACGAGTACACTGTGAGTAATTCCCTGTCATCAAATCAAATCCAAGTTTTTCAGCCATAATCCTCCGGTACCAGTTGTTTTCTTTTGATTGTAGACCATTCTCATCAACCATTGTAGTCGAGAATTGTATGATTGCACAGATGTGATGAATCATTGTAGAACCTAAACCAACTCCCGAGTTCTTCAAAATGATTACAAGTAGTACAATGTGCTCAGTACGAGAGATTTGCAATGAATTATAAGTTGTCCCTGTATGCCTGTCTCTTTTTGCGTTCTAACCAATATTCAATATTCAATATGTTAGGTACAGTACTGATTGAACATTATTGGTTTTCTTTATTACCAACGGCTAGCGGCAAAACATATTCAAATATCGTCCCATCAGATTGAATACAAGTCCTACTACATTGAACATATGGAAACTTATAGTTCATTTTCTACAGCTGCAAAATAATATGTATCTTCTTCCAGCTGTGACAATTTTTGTTTCTTATGATCCAGCTCATCTTGTAAAATATTATCGAACCACTAATTCATTCTATTTCGAATACATTCCGAATCTAATGCGGCACCACCATCCGTACTTTCTCACATCAAAATCCAAGTAGACCATCCAAGGAAAGGCTCGGGTGCTCCGTGTTTTCTTCAATCGCCATAAGAATTTCCTGGTGCCAAAACTTCTTCTCGGGCGAATCCTCTGCCGACTGATCAGCATCCAACACATTTCCAATCGGCTGAGCTACTGCATATGCCGACTTGTAATATCGAATATCATTCGATTCATCGGGTCTTGGATAATTTAATCTCTTCAACTGTTTCCATAGGATATGTGTCATGAGGCCCTATACCTGAGTGTCACCAGATCGTCATAGTGATGGGGATATTTCAAGAATATTTGTCGAGCCCGTTCAAGGTGCGCAGCTTCCGTTGGAGTAGAGATAACAACCACCAAAGGAAGTAAGCGTAGATGCCCCAAAAACCTCGTGAGTAGGGTCGTGGACAATACATTCCGTTCCCTTAAACCGATCCACAAGTAAATAACACCGCAGAGCTGCAGCACACTTCGAGCACTTCTAAAATCTAAAAATCCAGTTTGGCATTTATTTTAGTAAACAAATCTGTTACGGTGGGATTCTACTTGGCGTATGCTATTGACTGATTGATGATATTGATACGATACTAAGGATATTCACGTATTTGGCATGAACAAGGTTTAGTTATAGGCGGAAAATGCGGTGCGATCAAATGCAACAATGCTTCCAAGTATGGTCAAGTTCGTATAACGGAGCGGTTAAAGGGCACGATTGTACTTGTACCCCTGCTGGAACAGCAGGCACCTCTCCAGGCTCCATGGGGCAAGAAGGAATGGCTGTCCATGGGACAAATGGACTTGTTCCTGTGCTGCTCGTGGTGGGTTTATCTCCTGTCTCCAATGGCTGAAAGACAATGGCTGTCCTTGGGACAGAACTGCGTGTTCCTGTGCTGGTGGTGGTGGCCATCTTTCCTGCGTGCAGAATGGATGTGCATGGGGCAAATGGACTTGTTCCATTGCAGCTGTCTGTGGACATCTGTAATGACTCCAATAAGCGAGAGAGAATGAAAGTCCATGGGATGTAGGGACATTGAGATGTAAGAATATTGGCTTTAGCCGCAATGCAGATGTTCTAAATTACGCCATTCAGCATTGATGCCCACAAGAAATACAATTCAGCCAAAGTCCAATATTTTGAAACAAAATCAACCGTCATGGTGCGTTCTATCCTAATGTGAAATGTGCAACCAATATAATAACACGCCAACCCACTGGATGATGCATGAAGAAAAAAATGAAATCATGAAAAGCCGCTCATAGTATGAATTCTTTGTATCGTTTCCCGTTCCCCTTGCGTAAATTGCGATTTGCTATACTTGTACCTACCGATCAACAAGTGAGCACGCCGTTCGTTATGGCGTTGTGCAAACAAAAAGTAGTAGGAAAATGTGAGCAAAACGTCGACACCGGCAGGACTCGAACCTACGCGGGAGAACCCCAATCGATTTCTAGTCGATCGCCTTAACCGCTCGGCCACGGTGTCGGTTACTGTCATAGGTGGCTATTGGAGAATAAAATCTAATTTTGTAATACTTTACGATAGCTTTCGCTTGCTCGTTCTCAAATGGACAAAACAATGGTATTATAAAGTTGGATCCTACTTATGAGATTAATTGTGTACGAGTAGTTAATTTACTTGTTGTTTTCATTTCGAGAAGCATCGCATTGTTGGTGCATCATCAATTTGCATTGTCATCTGAAAAAGGCAGAGGAATAAAGCTATATTAGCGCTATAAACAGATTTAAGAGCGTGACGGGGCGAATGAGGAGGGTGGCAGCCTCTTTTCAGCTATCACCACCTTGAACCTTCCTCAACACGTCCTGTCTGTGCCGCCGTCGACCAAAATTTCAAAGAAGAAGTAGATACCGGAACCCAAATCAAAGAATTATATCCGCTGTCATAACTTGAAAGAGTGTTGAAGTAAATCCTTGTAAATCTTTAACCTACAACAACCTCGGGCAATCAACTGAACGTGTAACAATCTGTTATTTGCGATCACGTATAAGAGCACCACTAAAATGATATCCAGAAAGCACATATCTAGTTCCTCAGGCTCAGGCTCAGGCTCAGGCTCAGGCTCAGGCTCAGGCTCAGGAGTTGACGTACTAATGATAGTATTATCACTGGCGGTGCTGGGCATACTGACAACATCTCCTTTGATAGTTTCATCCTTTGCGCCTGAACCTCAATTCGCCAGGGGATCTCGGCGTCATGTATCGATGCATTTACCTCTACATCAAGCAGGTCACACTAGTAGTCACTCTAGTTGTCACACTAATAGTCACGCTAATACAAGGAGAGCTCCTTCATTGCTGCACCTTTCACAATCGACAATTGATGGACGAACTGCGACATCTTCACCTTCTCGAAAAGCCAACGGTGCGACTGTCTGCATCGAACCAGACTCAGAATCAGAATCGCGGCAAAACAGAGAACCACTGCCCTACGCCTCACAAACCATCGATGGCCGCCTCCTCTGTTCCTCCCAGTGCGCCTACGAAATCAGATCCCCTTACTTCCGAGGATCATCCTACCGCCCCAATACAACCGCAAGGCGGATCACACGTGGATCGAACTCTGCCCTCATTGGTCATACCACGGACGGAATCACCATTGCATTCCGAGGAACACAAAGCAATTCTTTACTGGATTGGTTGCAGAATGCTGCCTTGTTTCTAAGCGATGTCGATGAGAAAAAGTATAAAATACAAGGCAAGATTCATACCGGTTTTTACAGGGGCACGAAAAGTTTGTGGAAGCCTCTCAAGGGTATCTTGAAGGATATGCTCGGAGAAGCTGAACAGAATGGGTGGAGTCAGGAGGTTTATTTGACTGGACATAGTAAAGGTGGTGCCATGGCGAGTATTGCCAGTATTTTTCTCAAGAGGGATACTAGTTTGCCGGATCCGGCCTATGTATGGTGAGTGCTGGTGATATTTATTGGTTGCTGGTGATGAAGCTCTGCATCTAGAATGCATTTGCTTCCATGATGTTTATTCTGTACTGTATTGTGGTGTGCTGCCATACTTTCTTGACTGTAATCTCATGATTCTCATTCTATAAACACACCCTGCCATACACGTACGCTATGCCTAACCCTAACATCAACGCACAACACACACAGCACCTTCGCATCAGCAAGAGTCGGAGATTCAAAATTCAGAGATGCATACAATGAAAGAATCACACAAACATCCTACGAAGCACACCTCGACCTAATCCCATTCTTACCGCCATCCGCCGATATCATGAAAATCATGAATCCTCAAATGTCGGAAATGATTGAAGGAGTCCTCTGGAGCGAAACCTCTTTGAGCAAAAAGAATAATTACAAATGGGACTACAAAACGCTTGGGAATCGAAAATATATTAACGAACAGGGAGAGATAATAAATGAGGTTACGCAGGAGTTGGATGAATTGCGTATCGCAGATATTGAACAAAAGACTACGCTTTCTTGGGATGAATTTACTCAGTCTCATTGCTCCGGGTGTCTTTCGGATGGATGTGGTGGGAGGTACTTTTCTGCTGTTGCTAGTGATGTTTGCACGCTATGTGTGCAGGATGATGATGAATGATGTGGATGGATGGATGAGTTGGTTTGAAGTCCGTTTGGAGTTGAGATATCATATGGATGTCTTACTCTTGGATGTTTGTGTTTGTGTAGTTTAGGTCCATGTCTTCGACGAACATTGTACGTGGATCAAGCCCAATAATGCAGTGTTTCATTGATTTTATAAAGAAGTTGAAAGTGAGAAACTGTATTTTGATTTAATACAAAATATAGAAATCGTTTTGAAATGACATTTATTATCAACACCAAGGTCTCATTTTATCTTATCCACTGGTAAGAAGTAAGAATCAACACCACCGTTTCGCTGCTTCTATCAAATATACTACACATTCGTCCCAAATGATATCGTCGACCCAAAACACTTGGTGTGCCGGACGAGGATTTCCTTTTGATGTATCTGCCCAGAATGTTTGTCAAGTATTTGTGAGAGATGAGGCACAAGGTAATGCAAAAGAATTGCCAAGAATGGACTGCCGTTACTAAACAAACAGTTTAAAAGTGTTACCTATAGTTTTTAATTCAATGCCGTCCACTTTCCCGGCCAATAGAGTGTGAAATTGGTTCTGTCTTGAACGGATCGAGTTCCAATCGGCTTTTAGGGTGACAGGCTGGAACCTGGAGCAATACCCGCTCCTGCAGTAAGGGGGCGACTGCTAATATTGACATTGCGGTCAGGAACCAGTGCAGCCTTTCTTCCGGAAGCAGCTGTTGCTGTACGAGATCGAGTGCCAAAGGACCTCCCTCACGGATGCCTGGTGGACCTCATGTCAATATTGTGTACGTTCGTCCTGATTACTAACTCTGTAAAATATTGTCTTAGCAAATGATTTCTTGTCTAGTGTAGTTTCTTCTCCGTGGCGATGCTATATCTACGTGTAAATGGAACCATCTGAGGGTTTGAAGCGAAGCAAACATCTTATTTTGCACAAAATCATGCTGAATCATCAATCGGGTCTTATTTTCGATCACATTTTGAAGGAAGGATAATAGAACACGAGTTTTTATGCCGGGTAAAAAGTATGCATCCGCATCTTCAATCCATCTTATAAGATGCGACGATTAACCATGACAGTGCGACGATTAACCATGACAGTTTTCGAACTTCTTCTGGCGCCAATTGATTGTTGGAACAGCGGACTTTTCAGCTTTCCTCAAGAATTCATACTATTCAGTTTTACATGCGGCTCAAATGGATACATTCAAAAAAACCTTTACTGGCAAGAGATCAATTCAGGACCAAACTCTATTAAAACGGATGATCAGGATAACTCAGGAATTGACCGCAGCCAATCGCCAGAAGAAGCAGAAAGTGTCTGAACGTGAGTACACACGTACCAATCAAAAGTAGTATTGCAAAATTTCGTCTCAATCTCACACATTCTGGACAATGCTCTCATAGGCTCCAAGCCGAGAAAGCTCGGCGCCGCTGACAGCATTATCATGGCCAAGAGCTCTGAAAGGCAGCAAGCACCAAAAGATGCACCAGTTAATATGTCGATGGATCCATTTCGCATACACGTACTTTGTCGAGGCGTGAGTATCAATCAAAACAGATTTTGAATCCACTACTCAAGACCGCTGCTGGAGGCACAGCTGGAAACTCAGGCGCCATGCTCATTCAGACAGGCACGGGTAGCAATGGTGAAAGTGGCTCCTCCTTGACTTTGACAGCGGGAGCTTCTGCCTCTTCTGATACAGGAGATATGATTGCAATTATGGGTCCCACTGACAGCGCAACAGGAGGAGGGACCTTCGCGTTCACCTCTGGCGGCGCTTCCACTGGAGCTGGTGGCAATGCTGTTGTCACGGCAGGAGCATCTGGTGAAAATGACGGTGGATCATTGGCCATGGCGGCTGGCTCTTGCACGGTATCTGAACGTGAGTATTAATCAAAATAGTTCTGAATATAAGTTTGACTATATCTGACTCACCATCAATCGGCAGAAACTTCAGATTTCGCATCTCCGATAGAGAACCAAAATGCCCAGTCCACTGCCACTGCTGCAGGTATGGAGGCCGGACTGAAGATTGGGATGAAAGTTCCTATTGAAAACAGGGTACAATGGGTCAAGCTACCTAGCGGGGGTAAGGTGGAATCAGTCAAGTGGTGGCCTGGCGTGCTTTATGAAAGCTACACAGAACTCATTCAAGATGTAGGTAAGTGTTCCATGTGAATTTATTCTCCTCAAATATCTACCACTGGCGATTTTCTACCTTACACTTCATCCTTTTTATGGAGAGTAAGAAAATCCACACTTCAAGGCGAAATTCACCCTACTTAAATTCAAATCTGACCCTGACGAGGACCGAAAGGTAGCTCTCGTCTGTGTGAAGGCAACAGACATCACATCCGTACATTCCGTAGCCCAGAAGATATGCAGGAACGAGTCCTCAATTTCTACGATAACATGGACCCATTTTTTACATTTGTGGAGAAGCATGCCGATTATAGAAAACTTGTTCAGGCTGTTCAACGTGTATTGGAATTGGTCAATCAAGCAGTTGACACTCCTGCCAGTTGTGTTGATCAAGAATCGGTCTTTAATCGAGAAGTCTCTCCTGATCTCGATGCAAATGCTGGACTTGCTGTAGCGCAATATGCATCTTCTAGTGTCGGCATCGGTCACCAAGAACAAGACAAATTTTCTCCAAGCGTGAGGGCAATTTTAAACAACTTTGGAAATGGTAGTACTACTTCGGAAGAAGAAGAATATGGCAGCGATGAAGACGAAGATGATGGAATTCAAATCGAAAGCAGTACAGCTGTCAATGTTACTTCCTCGGCCTCTGTCAGGCACAGAATTGCCAAGTCCTCGACTGAAGAACCTGCTAAACCGGTTAAGGTTGACTCAGTTTTCGAAATCTATAAAGATGTATGGGGGGACAGGACCTGTGATGTGGATCCCTCCGGTCACCCGCCCGATTGGGAGAAAGGGTACTGCTGCAACTGGCTTCGCTATAAGGACTTTAATCGAGATAAAACGAAAGCTTGGGCTCACTCTATCCTTGGGTGCAGTTCCTGCATACTTCGTTGTCATATGTGGAGTGAAGATAACACCATATATGCTAAAGAGCGTGGGGCCTTCCTTCTCTTTTGTAAGGACTTGATTGTTGCAAATATTTGCCTTCACTTGACTGGCATGGAAACTAGAGGAATTAATGGCAGGGAACTGTATGACATCCATCTGAAAGAATTGGACAGTGAACCTTACGCGACTTACTTCAATGAAGTAAATGATTATTTTTTTACACACCACCTCATGAGGCATTATGACGATACACTGAAGGTAATGAAGAAAACATATTATAAGGATCGTGCCCTCACAAATGCACTACCTTACATCAATGGGAAGCATAACAAGAAAGTAAACTGGCCTGCATACCAGAGCAAGCTTTGTAATGTAAAGCCGGATGGCAGCCAACGTGGTGGCAAACACCTCGGATGTACGTTCGATGATCCTGACGAGAACAACTTAAAAACCATCAAAGCAATGAAAGCAGAAACCCCGATGCCCAATTTTTTGTATTTCTACCAGAGAGAAACATTGCTAACATTGGGCTATGGTTGGCACTTGGCACATTTCCCTTACGACGACGACGACGGTGACGAACCAGAGATCTACAATGGTATTACAAACGAGGGCAACGAAAACGATGAAGTGAAGGACTCGTTCTTTAGCAGGAAAAATGTTGCAACTAAATCCTCCTCTACCTCCACCAAATCCTCGTTAGTACAAAAGCCTAAGAAGTCTGGCACCTCTTCAAAACGCAAAATTGCCAAGTCCTCGCTAGAACCAAATTCGATTGACCGTCGAGAAAAGGCCGAGACGGATCGTCAACTAGAGTTGATCCCGAAAGAAGTCAAGGGTGACTTTAACAAAGTAGGGTTTGCGCTTTTCGAAGGAAAATATCTCCCAGCGATTCAAATTAGCCCTTTTGAAATATCTCAATTTCCGATTCGGAACGAAGGGAAATAGTGTTTAATTAACAAGGTACGAGTACGAAATATACAATATTATATGTTGCATGGAGGTAAACTAATTGTTTTTTCTTTGTCAGTGGAATACTGGAGGTGGGAAAGGAGATTTGCAGAGATTGGTATATTGGTATGGCCAAGATCATGATGAAGATGCTCCGCAGTTGTCATTAGTAGATGCCAACGACATTCTGTCACTCAATAACGACAAAGGACTAGAAACTCCTTTACCCTATGGGGATGATCTGGACAAGTTGGCCTACACAGATGCACTCCAAGACATGTTATTGGATCCTAAAAACAGGATATCTTGGGTTCGCAAGATTGAGGAGGAAAAGAAGAAGCAACTATCCACTATCCCAACGAGGAACCGGCTTGGTTTCCACCAAATTGGTTTTGCAAAGGTTGATAAACGCTTCTTTCCTGTCATTCAGTTGTCTCCTTTTGAGGTGAATAAAGAAGTACGGGTCAAATATTTTAATTTGCGCAGTCAACATATTTTTGTTAGTATTTTCCATGGATCCTCTTACACTTTCGCTACGCCTCTCTCCTACCTAGAATTGTTCCAGTGAGAATGAAATGAAGATGCTTGTCTTCCTCTATGGCACCAAACACAAGGGCAGTAAATACGCTTTTCATTTCCTTCCTGAGTCACATTTCATCCACTTTAACAGTCCTGAAGCCGAGAAATACAATGTGGTTTCTAAGACGATAAGAGAAAAGGTTTTTGACGACGAATCACAAGCATTGAGTGAGGACGAAGAATTGTTTGTACATGGAATCTATCAAATGTTGAAGGAATCGAAGTTCACGGAATCTGAGAGAGGAGCCCAACTCCTCATCTCCGACGACACAAACATTATGGACAGTTATTCTAGGTTCTACAGGATGTCAAATAGAGTGCCTTAGCGAGCGAGAACACGAAAGGCTGTGCTCATTACAGTAGTATGAAAGAAACAAAGAAGAGAAGCATCATTATCGTCAAAACAGGCAGACTATTCAAATTTGTCAATTGTTGAATTGATCCAGATCATGGCGAAAGAAGATGACAATATAAACATAAGTTACCTCACAACGCAAGGCATATTGAAATTTCGTTCGTTTGAATTACGTGTAGCTCCACATCTTGTCTACAATAAAATAATAAGATTCAACAGGAAATGACAGTGCCAACAGGATCAGCAATAGCAACAGTCACAAACAGTATGAATCAGCATCTTCAGTACACATTATATCGTGCGATGATGTTGGAAACGGTGGATCCCATGATTTTTCAAACCGTGTCCCAAATATTGATGAACGAACTTACCCTGACGCCCTGTGGAACTACGGACTTTTCAGGTTTCTTCAAGATCTCATACTTATTCAGTCTTACATGCTGCTCAAATGGATGCATTCAAAAATCATTTAGTGGCAAGAGATCAATTCAGGACCAAACTGCATTACAGTAACTCGGATAACCAGCGTAACTGAGGAAATACGCTCTGCGACCGCAGGCAATATCCAGAAGAAGCACGAAGTGTCTAAACGTGAGTACCAATCAAAAGTAGTATTGCAAAATTTCGTCTCAATCTCACACATTCTGGACAATGCTCTCGTATAGGCTCCAAGCCGAGAAAGCTCGGCGACACTGATATTATTCTCATGACCAAGAGCTCTGAAAGGCAACACGCAAAAGATGCACCAGTTAATCTGTCGATGGATCTATTTCATATACGCGTACTGTGTCGAGGCGTGAGTATCAATCAAAACAGTTTTTGATACTGACGGCTTTACGGAGTCCCATCTCCCTGCTAGTCGTGGATAGAGAATAGAGCCTACGGCTTAGTCCCATATTCGAATTTGCCAATACGGAATAGAGTGATCAGCTATGACATCTGGTAGGCTACGCAGTAGGGCTTTGGAGAAGCCATACCGAGTACTGCTTGCAGTACGCTGGGAAGCTCTATGATACAATACTCAAGTTATTCGATACAATCGATTGTATTGGATTACACTTAAATCTATTCGATTCGCGTCAACTGGATGCGTTTAATCGCTTGCGATTTGGTAGCATCAAGTGGATAGGGAAGGGAGGTAAGTTATGACCCTGCTTACAATGCTCACCTTGAATTTCTAAAATTGGCCAGGGCGAATTAATGCCCATGGAATGAAGATATATGTTCCAATGCTGCCCAGAATGGTCACTGTGAATTGCTGAAATGGACAAGAGCGAATGGTTGTCCGTGGGACGAAGAGACACACGATAATGGAAAAAGGACTGGAGGCCCTGCTTTGATGCGTTACCCAGAAGAGCATGATTGTATTCGCCGAAGAGGATTTCAGATTTCAGTTATTCAATGATTTGAAAGCATACGTTTACTATTATGTTGAGAGCGTAGACATGGCGTACCTTATGCACATGTGAAAATTATAGTTTGTGGTATAGCTCACGTACGGAACAAACACAAAGATGTGCAATTTGAAAATTTTAATGAATAAATGCCCGCATGATTGATTCATTTTTGGAAGCGAAATGGTTTTGCTTACAATTTAGTTTGAAACACAGTACCAACGCGGATCAAGTTGAATGTAATGTATCTGCTGAACGAGTGAGATCATACTCGTACGGGTACCGGTACCAATACGATATCACGCAGTAAAGAAATTTGTATAAGACCTATTAGTACTAGAAAGTGCAATGAACTTTCTAGCTTTTCTATTATGAATTAGCATGTTGTTTATGATAAGTGCTTCATTTAGAAAATTCCAATCTTCTTCTTCGCTGCCTGTTTCTTCCACTTGGACAAAGCCTTGAATTCACTGCGACTCATTGCAAAATACTTTTGAATGTCATCATCCGACAAGTGGTTTTCGCGGCATGACCAGTCCACTCCATCAATTGGAGTTTTGAGCTCTTCGACGGTGTAGAATGTTTTGGCACCGTCATCTTCTGGCTCGGGTTCAGGTACAGGTTCTTTTGCAGCTACGACCGGCTCTTCTGGACTTGGTGTTTCTTCTACTGTGATGTTGTCCTGTGGAGGGGGTGTCTTTTCTGGGGTGTTGGTGTTGATGACAGCGGACTCTTCACCACTTGCTGTATCTTCCAAACCTGGCGTAGTCGAAGCAGGGGTATCTTCTACGATTGCTTCTTCAACATCTGCTGCTTCCACCTCTGCCTCGGGCTCTCCGGTAGCTTCTTCCTCTGCTTTGACAGCTTCTTCCACCTTTGGCTCAGGCTCTTCAACAGCCTGTTCCTCTGTTTCGACTGCTTGTGCTGGCGCATGAACGGGCGTGACAGTCTCCATATTAAGCTCATCATCAGGATATTCATCGGAATTTTCTGAAATCTCTGCAACCTCTTCATCTTCAACTTCTTCCTCATCTTCAGGGTGTCCACTAGGAGTTTCACTTTCAGTTGACTTGTCACCTGCTGCATCACTACTTTCATCCAAATTATTTACATGTTCTGTCTTTAATTCGCTCAAGTCTTGATTATCCTCATCATCTGGTGCAATCACAATGGGACGTGGCTCGAAAGATTCGTCATTGTCATTATTCTTTCCTTCGTCTTCTGCAGATTCAACAGTATTTGAACTTGTCGGCTCTTCCGTGATTTCCTCGAGGGCTGTTAAAGAGACATCGGCATCTTCCTCATCCTCATCCTCCATGGTCATTTCGGCATCGGTATCAATCTCAGAAATTTCTCCGGAAGCTGCAGGTACGTGTTCGTTTACGTTTACGTCTACGTCTACAGGTGCATCAAGCTTGTCCTCACCCATCAGGACCATGTCTAAAACATCAGGTTCATTTTCAGCAGGGGCTGCTTCCGGAGTTTCATTACATGATTCAGCTACTACGGCAGACTCTACATTGCTCGTACTACTTGCATCAGCATCAGCATCAGCATCATGGACATTTTCAGTGACATCAATATTCATATCTTCTTTACTGTTGTTCGGAGCTTTAGCTCTGCTTCGACGAGACTTCTTTCCCATT
>Ga0115005_10002714_pt1 | contig 14097 bp, 14 predicted proteins | sample ArcOceMetagenome_FD_87163 | JGI IMG/M metagenome (GOLD analysis project Ga0115005, IMG submission 87163) | Marine eukaryotic phytoplankton communities from Arctic Ocean - Arctic Ocean - Greenland ARC118M Metagenome | ecosystem: Environmental > Aquatic > Marine > Oceanic | place: Arctic Ocean... | reverse complement strand
CATCGCAGTAAAAATAAATAAATAGTTCGGATTAGAAATAGCCTTGAATTGCAATGCTCCTTTCCAAAAACCAAGTTATAAATTCGGGAACCCTTCACTTTGCATCTACTTTTGCAGTGGTATATATGAACATGAATGCTGTCTCGTTGATGTCTTTTTTCGACCGTATGAATACCGGTACCCTACCCTCTAAATAATACCTAGCTCCTAGCTAGTAGTAGTAGAGAGTAGCTCTACTAGCTAGAGTGACATCACGACATCACCTGTTTAAATTAAAAATATTTATTAATACATAGACAACACAAGGTACATACAAAATCTAACACCACTATCATGAGGAGACCTTGGATAACTTTGCTTCCAATATCTTTGTCCCGCCTTCCAGTGGTATATGCTCTTCAATATCCTCGACTAAATGTATTCAATTTTCCTATAAAAGCTTCAAAAAGCCTCTCAACCATGAACAAGTGTTTCAACACTCCAAAAACAGCAAACTGGATTTGGCACTACATAATTATGCTGATGTTGCTGGGAGCTTCTTTGGTGGCGTTAGAATACCGGCATCTTTAATTGCAGGATCATCATTTGGACAATTGTTTGCACTTTCTAAATATGTCGAGAGGAACAAAGGAGAACGATTTGTCGTTTTGATTCACAACTTCAACATGTTCATTTCATTTTTACTATCGTTATCGGCTGTGGTAATTAGCACCGCAGCAAACGTCTCAATAATTCATGGCAGCTTTCACCCTATAGCAACCAATGGATACATGATATTGAAACGGGAGTTTGAACTGCAGTTCATTACATGTCGCTTTGCATTCCTCACTTCATGCTTCACATTTCTGATCGGAGTTTTGAGCCGTGGATTTCTAGAATTCAACTTGTTTTCTTCTTCACAGGGATAGTAGCCGCCCTCACAAATTACATCAATACTACTGTCTACGGCTTCTCGAACTTCATCCACATGGCCTTTGTAATGTGTAAATTGTTGATAATGAAAGTTTTGGTACAGCGAACACCTCTCATGATTATATCACTACTATGCCAGACTATTGGCCGCGCATTATTTGCTCTGAAAAGGTTGTTCAAGGTCATTGCCGGAGAACTATTAATTGAGCAGGAGCTGAAAAGTAAGATATAATCACATGCCCAGCACATTCAATCGTCAGACATTATTTGTTCGCTATTCTTTTGGACACTCTTGTCGCATTGCTTTGTTCCTTGGCCTTTCTTTTGCTTGGCTGCTTTTTGTTGTCGGCAGGTTTTAAATCTGTAGTTTTTGATGGATTTTCGCTCATCTTCTTTCGAGGGCGTAGCTTCTGGACTGAAGCCACAATTGCTGAAGTCCGACCTCCTGACTTGATAAACTTCACGTTATTTCCATTGCAGTCTTTTTGGATAGTAGCTTTGCCTTTACTCCACCTACGATGAAATAACCAGTCCTGGGGAAATTCTTTTTTCTCTATTAATAGGCACTGGATACCAGTATTCAAAACTAGAGAAAGGCTCTCTTGCAGAGTTTGTACTTCATCAGACGAAAGATACGATTGGTCAGGATGTATTCTGCTTTGATATAGTAATTCATCGGCAATCCAATTGCCAACTCCAGACACTATTGCTCGTTGATCAAGCAGCAACGCCTTGACTCCCTTTTTTTGTCCAACTAAATTTTCCAAAGTACCATGCAATGCATCTTGAGCAAATTCTTCCCATTGGGAGCTCAATGGGTCTCCCAAGCTTACAGAACCAAACCGCCGAGAGTCACTAAATGCAACTCGCTCCTCACCAACTTTGAAGATTATATGCGTATGAGGAGGCGGAAAGGAATCACATTCAGCCAAGGATTCAAGAGAAGGTATGTTGTCTGGAGTTGATATTCGACCTGTCATGCCCATATGCATGTATAAATAGATATTCGTATTGTCATCAAATTCCTTATCAGTCTGCTGCAGCACAAGTCGAAGGAGTTTCCCTTTCCTCTCGACATCTTTTACAAGACACCTTTTCACAGTTTCAATTTGAGATTCAGTGGGAAAGACTTTTGGAACAGTAGGTGATGGCAAGTCTATGTGCAATGGTGCATTTACATTGCTCTTCAAACGAAGCAGAATCCGCCGAAAGTTTTCCACCTCAACCAGTTCAGGCATTATGCTTTAATAAAAATAACGGCGACAGATATGGTGCAATAATGCTGTACCGGTATGTGCCCTTTTAGGTTCCGTTCTCCTTCGCAATCCGCGTGTGTTCTGTTTGCATCCAATACCCACCATCATACCGCACCCTCCTCGCAAACACCCGAAACAGACATCATCAGTCATCAGCGAAAGATTGAGAGCCCTAATCCGACACGGTCCGTAGTTCGCGGAATATCTTCGTGATTTTGTATTATGTGAGTCAGGGTTCAACTGGTGGTCCGCAGCCTGCGTACGCCTGTTGGAACCAATCATCAACGTCAGCCTGCAGGGGAAAAGCACTGCACATCACCGCCATCACCAACCCTTCTCATAGTTTCTACAGATAATATCAGTGAATCAATATGGTTTCTAAGGGACTTGCTGGCGCTGCCGCTCTCGCGTTTTCACTCGCTTCTGTTGGTGCTTTTGCTCCTGGAAGAGCTTTCGTGAAGGCACCTCTTTCTCCCGCTACTTACGGAATTACCGAAGCAGCAAATGTAAAGGTAAGATATTTCTTCTGTTCCTATCTTTACTGCAGAATAAAGGTTTTAAACTTGTGTGTGTGAGAAAATCCAAGCACTGAACTTCAAGAAAGGTTTCTGTGAAAAGGGTGAAATGTATCTATCTTAATTTTGGCATCTATCTAATTTCCTTCGATTCTGCCATGCATGTAGGCATTGAACATGGCTGTTGCTGATACTTTCACTGAGGGTGTTGATCTTGCTAAGGCGAACTCTTCCACAAATCGTGAGGTTAACCTTGAGATGTACCGTAACATCGGAATCATGGCTCACATCGATGCAGGAAAAACTACCACGACTGAGCGTATCTTGTATTACACTGGAAAGTCTTACAAGATTGGTGAGGTACACGAGGGAGGTGCTACCATGGACTGGATGGAGCAAGAACAGGAGCGTGGAATTACTATCACTTCTGCTGCTACCACCTGTGAATGGAAGGATCACCGTATTAATATCATTGATACCCCCGGTCACGTAGACTTCACTCTTGAGGTTGAGCGTTCCCTCCGTGTTCTTGATGGAGCTGTAGCTGTTTTCGACGGAGTAGCTGGAGTAGAGCCCCAGTCCGAGACTGTATGGCGTCAGGCTGATAAGTACAAGGTTCCTCGTATGTGTTTCTTGAACAAAATGGACCGCACCGGAGCGAACTTCTACTTCTGCGTTCAGACCATTATTGATCTTCTTGGAGCAACACCTGCTGTTCTTCAGCTCCCCATCGGAGAGGAGGGAGATTTCCTTGGAGTAATCGATCTCGTCACCATGGAGGCAATCGTATGGAGAGGAGAGGATCTTGGAGCATCTTTCGATGTTATTCCTCTTGCTGAATGTAACGATATTCCTCTTGTCGACGACGAGCTCAAGGAAAAGGCTGCTGAGTGGCGTGAGAAGCTTATCGAGACTATCGTTGAGCAAGACGACGATGCTCTTACGGCATACCTTGAGGGAGAGGAACCCGATATTGATACCATGAAAAGGTTGATCCGTAAGGGAACTCTTAATCTTTCATTCGTCCCCGTTGTTACCGGAACTGCTTTCAAGAACAAGGGTGTACAGCCCCTTCTTGATGCTGTTATTGACTACATGCCCTCTCCCGTCGAGGTTGAAGCTATTCGTGGAGTTGACGATGATGATAAGGAAACTACGCGTCTTTCTTCTGACGCTGAGCCCTTCTCTGCTCTTGCTTTCAAGATTGCTAACGATCCTTTCGTTGGAACTCTTACATTCACTCGTATCTACTCTGGAGAGCTCCAGACTGGAACCTCTGTATACAACTCTGTTAAGGGAAAGACTGAGCGTATCGGACGTATGCTTCAGATGCATGCCAATGACCGTACCGAGATCAAGCATGCTGTAGCAGGAGATATTGTAGCTCTTGTTGGACTCAAGGACACCACCACCGGAGAGACCCTCTGTGACAAGGACAATTTCGTCATCCTCGAGAAGATGGACTTCCCTGAGCCTGTTATTAAGGTTGCAGTAGAACCCAAGACCAAGAACGATCAGCAGAAGATGTCCGAAGCACTTATTCGTCTTGCTGCTGAGGATCCTTCCTTCCGTTTCTCTCGTGACGAGGAGACTGGACAGACTATTATCGAGGGTATGGGAGAACTTCACCTTGAGATTATTGTGGACCGAATGAAGCGTGAGTTCAATGTTGAGGCTAACGTAGGAGCACCCTCCGTATCTTACCGTGAGGCAATTACCCAGAGAGCTGAGATTGACTACGTTCACAAGAAGCAGTCCGGAGGATCTGGACAGTACGCTCGTGTCAAGATTGTTTTCGAGCCAAAGGAATTCTCTGATGAGGAGGGATCCATGGACTTCGAGTTCGCAAATGAGATCAAGGGAGGATCTGTTCCAAGAGAATACGTACCCGGTGTACAAAAGGGAATTGAGTCAATCCTCGGAAGTGGAGTTGTTGCTGGATACCCAGTACTCGGAATGAAGGCTACTCTTATTGACGGAGCATACCACGATGTTGATTCTTCCGTAATGGCTTTCGAAATTGCTGGGCGTGCTGCTACAAGAGAGGGACTTAGAAAGGCTAAGGCTCGTCTCATGGAACCTCTCATGAGGGTAGATATTACCACTCCTGAGGAATACATGGGAGATATTCTTGGAGACATTAACTCTCGCCGTGGGCTTGTTGGAGATCTTGGAGAGCGTGGTAACGCAAAGACCATCTCTGCTGTTGTTCCTCTTGCAAACATGTTCCAATACGTATCTACTCTTAGATCTATGTCCAAGGGACGCGCGAACTACTCCATGAAGCTCGCAGACTACGATTTCGTTCCTGCAGCAATTGAGATGGAGCTCAAGGCAGGATTCAGTGCAGCGGAAGAGGACGAGTAAGCAATAACTCTGTATAGGTAAACTAAAAGAAGACTGTAAAGGTCATGTCGATCAGCCTGCCGTATCTGAGTCGGGGGTGCTCATGTTTCTTTCTCTTTTGTTGTAAATATTGTTAATTGTTTGAATCCGAGAGAAACGTTCAGTTTGAATGGTGATTGACATTATTTTAAGAGATGATTGACACCCCAACCCAACACAAAACTCCAGTTTCAATTTCGTAGCCCTCCTCTTTCCCTCCTCTTTTTCCTGACACCCCTCAAAACCTGACAGCCAGCCTCCACATCCAAACCTCCAATCAACCAGGCTGCTACTACCTACCGCGGTACATAAGATACACACACAATCTTCCTCTTCCACAATTTCTGCTGCGCATTACTTATTAATAAAGTCCGAAGTGATCGATTGAAGTACCGAGATCGAAATACTACAACTGCCATCCATACAACTACAAACTCTCTCATCAAGAAACAATGGACTTATCGATTGCAATTTCTTTTCTTACTGCAAACTTTCCATATGCAGCAGAATTCCAGAACATTTTCATGGCCGTACAAGGTGCCATGTTGGTCCGTGCAGGGCCGAACAAAGATGGAAAAATGAAACCATTCCATGCTTTCCTTCAAGGAGTTGTAATGGCTTATGGCGGAGGGCTTATGACGCCCCTTTGGATGGGAAGAGCAACCCCCATGCTGGCGAATGATCTTTGCTTTGCGTCCTGTATCATTGCCTTTCTCCTAGTGAACTGCACTCCTCTTGACTTTGGCCACAAGTTACTCAGTCTTTTCCCTTTGAAAATCTTGACTATTATGGGAGCTCAATTATTCCGCAATAGGGGCATGATCGCCTTTGTAAATATCGCATACAACGCATTCAAGGAGACCCCCTCTGCATATTACCCTACTCCTGTCTTTGGACCTATCTTGAATGCCTGCATGTTAGGAAATATGGGCAGCTTCCTCTTCAAGGGATTTCATGGACACTTGGAAAACGGAATGCCTTATGTTGTGCAGAATGGTCTTTTGGTTGCATCTACCTATCATTTTGTGGCAAACGACCAAGGACCAATTGGCGAGTTCTTGAGGGAGATAATTGGAATGCTTCCTGTCAAAATGGACCCTGTTCTACTTGTGACTCTTGCAGGTAGTTTGTTCATGCAAATCTCAGCTATATTACAGATGCCAGAATTCTGTGGAGCATCATTCAATCCGTTTGATGTACTACTTGCGCCCATCAACGCCCTATTGCCAACTAAACGAACAGTTCAGAAGACAGTGCTAGTGAAAGGCAAGACTGTTCCCGAATCTGTACCGTCCCAAACAAAGTCTCAGAAGAAGAACGCTGCGCAGAAAAAGAAGAAATCTAGTCAGAAGAAAAAGCAGTAGTCTAGTAGTCGACAGCTTTCGGAATATCTCAAGTATTTTGTGAAATAAAGGGGTTCCATGTTCCTTAAGAATGAAATAGCAAGTAATGTTTTTAAGTTACTTCACTTTATGTACATGCACACTTTCCAACATAGATTTTCAAAATATCTGCAAAAAAACTGGCGAAAAACCAGAATTAAATAATCCACAAGTCCGGCGACTAACTAACCCACACGGGGGTTGACATTCACATCACCCTCCTCGAGTTTAGTTATGATATGTTTGGCAAAGGTATAGTTCCGCTGTAGCAAAAGAAAGACGGTTAAAGGATTGAATGCAAAATTTGAGCATTATCGAATTGACCAAAACTTACCAACTTTGAAGAGTTGTTTCTCAACTCCTGGAGTAAAAGCTCCTTATCCTTGCCTTCGGGGACAACATCGAGGGTCGTTTGCACGACATAGTTCGCATACGCATCACGGACCATCAACAGCACGATCGAGCATCGCCCAGTCTCCACAGTCTTGTCATCCACAATTTTAAGCATTTCACGAACAATTGCGTTCCGATGATCACCATTACCATATTTCAACAATTTCTCAATGACATTACTCGCAAACTTCTGCCTTGATAAACCCAGAATGCCATTCTCTGCCACAATATTCAAGACCACATCCCTATCTGATTTTCTTCCAAATTGAAGGACGTGCTGTATAACATAGTTGCCATATTGATCATCCAAAAGTACCCGAAGAGACTTCTGGATACAATCTAATGCCATAGACTTTTGGGATTCAACACAGTGTTCCAAAATGCGTTGCAAAACCCGGCAGCCGAACGGATGGCATGACAAGGGCACGATGTTATCCAATACACAATCAAGAATAAATCGAAGCTCCATGCTGAATTTTACAGCTTTTCCTTTATCCTCTGCCTGGTACGTCTTTGATCTACTACTCACAACTTCAACAATCTTCTGAATTACATGGTTTCCATTTTGATCATGAATACACGCCAACACAGGCACGTGGAATTCCGATAGGAGCTTTATCAGATCCTCGTCGTTCATTCTTTCCAGCGCTTTTTGCACAACTCTACATCCATACATCTGCGAAGAAAGCTCAACCATTTCACCAACCAGTGTTTGTTTGAGTTTAGTCTTCATATCGTCGTTGCTGTGCTCGAATAATTTCTGCACAACATAATTCCCAAACACATCGTTTCGCAAAGACTTCACAGCTGGCAAAATCTCAGCCAAGATTAAGTTTTTCTCGTCGTCATTTGCCAACTCTAGCCGCTGCTGAATAAACCTGGATCCGTTTTGATCCTGGCAAAACTCTACAATATGCCCCCTGACATCAGCAGCAGTCCAAGATCTATCTTTTGATGAACGATATTCTTCAAGTAAATTCAAGGTTCCACTTGAGAGCGAATGCCTCGATCCATCCATGGAAGAAGGTGCCTTTCTCCCAGTGTTGCGCATTGGCTTCCTCCCAACCTTTTCACCCTTGGGCACCATTCCGCATGGTGCTCTTGGTGGGCTCCGTCCTGAACCCTGCATTCCGCCCTGTGATACAATCGTTGCTGGTCGACCGTTCGAATCAAGGACAGCAATCGATTGAGCATGATGGTTTGGCGGCGCTTGAGCCATAACATGACCAGGTCCAGGTTGATGGAAATATATGTAAGTGCCGTTGGACGGTCCAGTCATGCCATGGATGGGTATTGCCGTTATAAATTGTTGGGGGTGAGGAATTCTTGAATTCATGTTTGGATCGTGAGTGTGAAGAACCTGCGCTTGAGTGTACTGCGGTGGAGACGATGGATGGTATTGCATTGATGCGTATCCTCCTCCATACGCCGGATTGACATACATGGCAGAAGGGCCATTTGGATTATTTTGAACGACTTGAGGATGCATATGTGGATGCGTTTGCGTTTGATGCGTGGGACCATTACCTCTTTGGTGCGAATCGTAGTATTGCACTCCTGGTGCGTGCGCGTACATTGTCTGCTGCTGCTGATTAGGTTGCATATTAGGTTGTAGATGCGTATTAGGATGACGCTGATCAGGCGACCGGGGAGCTTGTGAATGATGTGTTTGATATTGATAAGTAGGCATTGCTTGAATTGGAACTTGATTCATTTGGTTCTAAGAAAGTGACAAAGAGTGCACGCAATTGGAATTAGCAATGGTCCTTCATTGGTGTATTCATGGCATCAATTCAAAAGGAAGAACTTACCTGTTGCTGCTGCTGCTGCTGTTGTTGCTGTTGCTGCTGCTGATGTTGCTGTTGCTGTTGCTGCTGCTGTTGCTGCTGATGCTGCTGCATTATCCCTGATTGTCGAACAGGTCTGCCCACATTCAGATTCAGCTCCCCATGCATTTGATAAAAGTTTTCGGACTTTTGGGGAATACTGTGATTCGCTTTGGCATGATTCGAATGATCCGAAGCATGATCATTGTCAAACTGTGGAGTTTTTGCAGGACCATCTTCTTGTATCAAATCCATGAATGATGTTTGCTTTCTCACATTTGATCCTTCATGCAATGACAAGCCAAGGGAATCCATGGCACTAGAATGAGTACCTAAAGCATGAAGAACCCCCGTAGATGCTGACCTTCGAGAACCAATCTTCATAATATCAAACTCTTCAAACAAAGTATTTGTTTCTTTATCCAAGTCATCTTTGCGAGTTTGGAAAATTCCATGATTAAATTGAGGCGCAGCTGATTTGCATCTAGTGATTGAATCACCGTTGAAAAAAGAGGAAGAATTAAGAATATTATCTTTCTCATCAACATCGAATTTCATGCCATTGTACCTAGTTTCACCGGCCTCTTCTTCTGTATCATCAGAACGCCATCTATCTAGCCCGTGGAGAAGCTTTGAGGTCTACGACAATGATCGAAATGCTAACAGTGAGCTACGTGTAGTGTACAGGGTTAGGATAAAATATATATGCTAAGTTCGCTTTACTTACTTCAAATCCCATTCCAGAAGGCGGTGGAGCAGATATAGGTCTGGATACACCAAAGTCGTATCTTCTAGTTCCATTTTCATCAGGGAGTTTATTTGGAGACGAGTCCCCTCGTAGTGACGGCATTCCACCTTCCTCCCAGCCGTTTCTCATTTTTATCATATCCCTGTTCGAGTAATCAGGTATCTTTAGGGTTGGTATGATTTTTTCGCCTCAGTTCTATTTCAGCCTGTTCTGTTTAAAATAATGCAGGTTTAAGCTTCCAACTGTATTTGTTGGTAGAACAATAGAACAACTAACTTTCTTGGCTAAACCGCTTTTGATGTCCTTCCTATGCAATTAATATTTCTAATGCACCAGTAGACGCAGCGTGAAGAACTTGGAACTGATTAGCGAACTCGTCGATGGCGATCGTGAAAGGGACCTACTTCGTTCGCCTTCGTGCGCTCGTCACTTAACTGGTCACAGCTCACAGAAGACAGAGAAGAAGAGGAACAACCAAACGCCAGAAATTCTTCGGAAGATGATGGGTGCGCTGGCGCGAGCGGCCAGCACAAATTCGAAAATAAACGGTTGATTTTGAATTTGGATTCTCTCTTTCTTTGCTTTCCACTCGTTTCGCTTTCGACCATTGTTTTGTTTTTTGATGGTTTTTTTACGGGACTCAGGTCAGAGGGAGGAGGGGCTTAACTCCACTGTATCCCTGACGGATTGATTGAGAACGGGGGGCTCAGCCCTCCTCCTGTACCTATTATGTATCCCTGACGAATTAAGGAATATTATCTAACAAGCTGAAAGCTGCAAGCAAAAGTGCGAGCGGGCGAGGATATCATTACGACGTCATTAGATCGAAGGAACACCCACAACCCTCGTTTGAAGCCTACTTGTACTCCTACTGCTGCACAACTGGTCCTTCACTGACTGAACTGGTATTTTGATCTAACTAACCTCATCCAACATCCAGTCCAAGAAATGAGCAACGAGAGGAAGAAGCTAGAAGCACTGAGCGAACGGCTTTCGAATTATGTTCAAAGCTATCCAATCAAACTCATCTTCCCCGCCAACGTCTTTGGCATCAAACAACCATCCGAAACCGATGTCTCCTCCGATGAAAAAAACACTTCCAACTACAAAGATGAAAATGTTCCTTTGAGAACCTCTACTGACTTTATCAACTTCCGACTAATGGACACTGACATCGATTTCGCTTCAAATGAGGCAACTCCCATGTCGAACGTTACTGAATCTCTCCAGGGCTTCGTCGCAGACTTAGAAAAGACAGGATGCTACGATTCGGTGCAGGTCGTCCTTGGAAGGCCGAAGGACGAACCAAGTACATCGGATTCGAGACAGTTGGATGTCATCTTGCAAGAAAAGAATTGGTATAAGATATACGTTGGAGGAGGAATCAAGCAAGATAATATGTCTGCTATATCATCCTCAGGAATGATTCCGAAGGTACAGTTCGAGACCAGTGCGAGCTTGATCAATTTAAGTGGGGAGACGGATATGACACAACTGAACTACTCGTTGGATCAAACATCTACTCCATCTTTATCTTTGCATCATACTCGACCCTTGTATAGCTTACTTTCTGGAAGTTTGGGAGACTCTGTCCTCAACATGGATCAAGGATCCAAGGTTGGTGTCACACTCAAAGCTAGTGTAGATACCATGGACTATGAGCACATTCGAAGCTCCAGGGATAATATTCAGAAAATTGGTGTAAAGGTTGCAAATAACACTGTAGGATCATCAACTAGTGGGCATGGGCCCGGAAACGATGATATATATACTGGACTCGAGTGGTCACTGGCATTGCGAGATGTCATCCCAAGGCGCCATATTTCAGCACCATTTCAATGTGATGCATCGCCTGAAATTATTGCTGCTTCCGGACCTAATTTGAAGCATTCTGTTGTGGCCGATTACAGATTAAACGGCTATTTGACAAATGATAGATTTAACCCAAGTGCAGGCGTGGATTCTTATGGTGGCGTGGAAGTTGCTGGGCCTCCAGGAGACGTTGGCTTTGTCAAAGCATGGGGTGGCGCCGCTATTCATATTCCAATTGTACCCGAATTAGATGAAGAAGAAAAGAAGGAAGCAGGATTCTTGGGCAATCTTTTGAATGGGCTTTCCTTGCATTCATCACTTCATTTCGGTGCAGTAAAGGGAATCAGTTTTGGAGGTCTCTGTACAGGTGGAGACTCCGTAAATATCTCTGATAGATTTCATGTTGGTGGTTCGCATCAGCTTCGGGGCTTTTTGCCATCTGGTGTTGGTCCTAGGGCCGCCACTGGCGGTCAGAGCGTACCCGGAGGAGATTCCACGGGAGGAGAGGTCTTCTACACTGCTTCCACCTCTCTTTCCATGCCTTTCCCAGGAAATCAATTTCTTGCACAAAGCGGCGTCAGATTGTTCGGTTTTGCAAATGCAGGAACATTGACAAGCTTTGAGAATGCGATGGACGTGGGTGCTTTCATGAATAGTTCAAGGACCGCGGTCGGAGGGGGGGTTTCAGTTGCTACACAAATGGGAAGATTAGAAGCAACATACGCAGTGCCTCTTCGCTACAGTCCTGCGGATGGAAGAAGGGCAGTACAAGCTGGAATTGGATTCACCTTTGGTTGAGCAATAAACTATTTTATTAAGAATTAAAGTTTAATCTTTTCTTTGAGTTTTATGATAGCCTTTTGAGCAACCTGCTTTGCGCCCAGTAGTACTAGGGGAACTCCATTTCCTGGTCTGGTACTCGCCCCTACAAAAAGAGTATTATCCAATTTGGATTGATGAGCTGGTCTAGTGAGGCTTAATTGTCCAAATCCGTGACTCAATGCAAATGGAGTCCCTGCAGCCACATTATAGTCATCAGCATACGTTGAAGGCGTGTCAATGACCTCATCAACAATGTGATCCTTGAGGTCTTTCAAATCGCTAAGGACAGCGAGCCTATTCAGCACGGATGCTTTCACTTTGGATATGAATGCTTCACTGAACTGCTCTGAGTAGCCTTCTATTGCAAGCTCTCTTGACATCTGCGCAAGTTTTTTATCTCGCTGAAGCGTACAACAAGGTACTAATACCATGATTGCATCACAACCTTCAGGAGCAGCAGTAGAATCTACACAGGATGCACGGTGCACATAAAAGTTAAACGAGTGCTGTTCATCTTCAAATGAAGGAATAGTTGGGTCATTCAATCTAATTGCTCCCCAACTTGCTTCAGTTTTTTCTCTATCCGCGCCAATCAGAAATACGTTGTGTGTATTCAAAGAATCACATTTTTTATCGATCGACCAGTGGAAAGCTATCACACCTACGAAACACAATCCTCCGAAAGTGAGCTTGATCACGACTTCGTGAGCAATGAATCTATAGGCAGACGTGCAAAATGAACTCACCGCTGCTGTAATCAAAACTGCTATCCCAATCATATCGGGGCGGACTTGGTCCTTCTTTCTTCATTAACGTCTTTGTAGCAAAGGGCAAGTCGGCATTGCACACTACAAGATCGGCCGCGATAAAAGAATTCTTTTCATTCTCATCAGTAATCCAAACTCCTTCTTCCGAAATACCAGTGATGGTCTTCCTGTACATGATTTCGACTCCACAGTCTATTGCCAGGGCTTCAAACGCCTTGCTCACTTTCTGGAAACCTCCAATTGGCGCATACACTCCCGCCCTTTCATTAGTAGGATGTAATTCAAGAGCTGCTAACAGCCCAAAGACGGCAGGTGCCGTTTTACGAACTACCCCGCCGAATATCTGCTGGCTATTTGCGAACGGTTCAAGCCCTACATACAAATCTTGAAAAGAAGCTAGTGCCTTCATCTTTTCAGATTCAAAAGTAGCGTCTAAAACAGCCGAATGCGGTTTCAGAGGCCACGCTTTTAGCCCGTCTTTAAGAGCTTCACGAATGAAGGATGGAAATGATACCAAATCCAGTCTTTCTTCAATAAAGTTTGGCAAACCACAGTCCAAGAAGGCTTCTGTGCTTTGCATATATTCATCCCACTTTTTAGCCCCATCGATTTCGAATAAGTTCATCTTCTGTCTGGACTCTTGCTCAGCCGATTTTAAAGATTCGCCTGTCTCGGAAACAGCCGGAAACCCGAGAAATAACGCATCGCCATCTTCAAATACAACCTGATATGCAGGTTCACAAGACTTCATTTCCAATCCAAAGTCTTCTGCCCTCCTATTGCAGTCATCGAACAATTCCAAATAAACGTCCTTCAGTAATAATAAACTTGGTCCACGTTCATGTCGAAATGATCCGAATCCTTTCACATCTCTATAGAAGGAACCACATCTTCCTCCAACCATTTCTCTTGGATTTTTCTCTAAAACAATCACTTTGGTATATGGACGAATTTCATCTGAAGATGCAATGCGGCACGCACTCGCTAAACCTCCAACACCTGCTCCAACAACCACAACAGTGCTACCTTCTGTTTGCGCCGGAATTTTCTCCAACTCATCGGGTGCTATTAAAACACCCTGACGAATCCTATGGTGGTGTTTTGTATCTCGAAGACGAAGATTCATAAAAGAGTTGACATCTGGCATCATCATCATCATCACGCAGATGAACAACCACCCTCGCTCAAGATTTGTTTTCCTATTCATACTAAATGAGCTATCCAAACTTGGCCGTCGTCTCCTTAGTAGTCTGATACTGTCGCGCAGACGAGATTTATT
>Ga0115005_10002713_pt1 | contig 14099 bp, 9 predicted proteins | sample ArcOceMetagenome_FD_87163 | JGI IMG/M metagenome (GOLD analysis project Ga0115005, IMG submission 87163) | Marine eukaryotic phytoplankton communities from Arctic Ocean - Arctic Ocean - Greenland ARC118M Metagenome | ecosystem: Environmental > Aquatic > Marine > Oceanic | place: Arctic Ocean... | reverse complement strand
TTTTCAAAATCAATGGAGTTGTAATTAATGAGATCAATATCGATAATTGGTTTGGCCGCAAGTCCAATTACTGAAGTGCTTCCGACATATTCTATTTTTATTTCTAATTCAAAGAGTGCTTTCTGAATTTCGGATTTTATTTCCTCAAAATTATTTTTCCAGATTGGATGGTATTTTTGGATAAGCATCTTAGAGTTTATCTTTTGTTTTAGAGAATTTGGAAAATAGATTGGATGAAATATCTGTGCCACGGATTTGGAACCACGACTCGGATAATGTTTTTTTTGCGATCTCCCGTAGTACGACTCTCCGAGTCGTTTCCCGTTTTTCCAAATCGAAAAAATAAAAAACGACTTAGAAAGTCCTCGAACGGTTAACGATTCGGAGAATCGGATTACGGAAAAACGTCCACAAAATATCGCAACTGATCACTTCAAAAAAAAACTCCTGACAAATGTATTTAACATCCTGCGAAATAATTAAATACATAAAATTATTTCAAAGTATTTTTGTCCCATTGATAAATTAAAATAGAAAAAGATATCTAAAAATTAATGGGTATTTTTTTGTTCAAAATAAAAGATAAGAGAACGTGATATTGTTGGAGAATCTAAAAGGTTTTCTCTGAATAAGTATTTTTTTATAAAAGAATAAATATTCCTTTATGAAATTTTTTATACCTTCACATCATGAAATTAAAAGATGCGAGAAAGGAGAGGAAAATTATGAATGTGACCATCGATATTGTTCATACCAAAGGACTAATAGGAGTAAAGATGTGTGAGGTAGCTAAAAGAGTGAAAATTTCACCTTCAAATTTGTACATTTATTTTAAAAATAAAGAAGACTTATTGCGTTCTGTTTTTTTTGATACGACTAAAAAAATTGTCAAACATTTTGATGAAAGTATTCCTAATCACCCTATTTGTAAAAAGAGAATTGAAGGTGTTTTTCATTTCATAATTCAGACGAAAGTCAATAGAAGTAAGGAGTTTTCTTTTATTCGCCAATTCGTTCAATCACCTTATTTAGAAAAAAAAGATATGCAACAAATGGATTTAATTCTGAAAAATGTTTTTGATGTTTTTCGAGATGGACAAAAAGAAATGATTCTTAAGGATGATGTAGAAATTGAATTGATCTTTGCATTGATGGAAGGAACTACTTCTAAATTGGTAGAATTTCAGAACAAAGGTAAAATCACATTAGATAAAATAACCTTAGACAAAAGTTTTAGAATGATTTGGGATGCTATTCGACAATAATTTGGAATGAAAAATTTAATTCAAAAAAGAATAAATATTCTTTTTAAATATTTAATCATTTTTTTATTTATAAAAAGCTAATGCGAAATTTACTCCTCTTTTTTTTCTTTTTACTGCTACATCCTTTGATGGCGCAGAACTCTGTCAACATTGGAATAATCAATGACTCCAAGCCTGATAATGCTTTGGAGTTTCAATTTGAAAAAAATCTCCAAGATGAAATCATGTTGTTAGTTCAATATCGTTATGAGGTAACATTCAATTCTTATTACGCAACTATTGAGGAAGGAGATCAAGGTATTCAGAAAGCATTTTCAGATGCTTATACCGCAAATGACATGGTTGTTGCTCTTGGGACGAATAGTTCAAACTATGCTATCAGCTTAAATAATTATCCAAAACCAACCATTAGTTCTATCGTCTTGGATGCTCAATTGCAAGGCTTAACAAAAACCACCGAGGGAACATCTGGTATTAAAAATTTCACCTACACGGAGTCACCTTTTAACATGGAGCGTGATTTGAAATTGCTCTACGAGATTTATCCTTTTAACCATTTAGAAGTGATCACAGAGAAAGGTACCATTGGTGAATCTCCATTTATTAAACAACTTTTTGCTAAGTACCTTCAAGGAAAAAATGTAACGGTAGACCATATCTTTTATAGTGAAGATATTGGGGAACATTTTAAAGGGATGAAGGATGAAAAAGTAGCCGTTTATGCTTTACCCTATTTTGGGGAAGATACGAGTCGAGTACAAAATTTTTTCCAAGTCATCAATGATAACAAGGTGCCATCATCTGCACTTTTTGGAGAACGTTATTTGGAAGCAGGTGCATTAACCGGTTATGAAACGGCAGAGAATCTTCAAAAAATCCCTCGACGAATCGCACTTAATGTCATCAAGATTTTAGAAGGACAATCGCCTGCTGACCTTTCGGTGGAGATGAAAACTTATGGAGAAAATCTGATTATCAATATGGAAACGGCTCGCCAAATTGGTATCTATCCCAATTTTGATATTTTGTCAAAAGCTATTTTATCCAATCTCGATAATATTCAAACTGATAATAAATTGACTTTGCAAAAAGCCATTGCACAGGCGCTACAAAGTAATTTAAATATAAAAATTGAGCAAGCAGATGTTAGCATTGCCGGTACTGAAATTGGCATTGCTAAATCAGATTTGTTGCCACAAGTTGAAGCATCCACTAGTCTTTCGATGACTGATGAGTTGACTGCTTTTTCTAGACAAGGAGCACAGGGTAGAGGCAATTGGATTTTGAGTGGAAGTGCTTCTCAAGTCATTTTTGCAGAACCTATTTTGGCCAACGTGGCTATTCAAAAAATGCTCAAGGAGAGTGAAGAAAAGCAACTACTGCAAACTCAATTGGATGTCGTCATTGATGTGACCAATGCCTACATGAATATTTTATTTGCAAAAAACAACTTAAACATTCAAGAACAAAACGTCAAACGAAACAAAGACAATTATAATATTTCCAAAGCTAAAGAAGCGATTGGTTACACCGGTGCTTCAGATATTAATCGTTGGGAAGCGGAATTGGCGAATGCAAAAATTAACCTTAACAATGCTTTTGCAGGATTGCGTCAAGGCAAATTTCAACTCAACCAATTACTCAATCGGCCCATCAATGAACCGATGGATATTGCAGATGCCACGATTGCTGAATCTATGATAATGATTACCGATGAACGAGTAAATTTTATTAATGATTATGGCACCTTGGATATATTTGCTGATTTCATTGTCGGTTATGGAAAGGGAAATTTACCGGAATTAGCGCAGATCGATTTGGGGTTAAGAGTGCAAGAGCGGTTGCAATTGTCACGCGAACGGGCTATGTACTTGCCTTCGGTAGCGATGAGTGGTTCGGTGAATCGAGTACTTGGAAGAATTGATATTCCAGAAGGATTGCCAGAAGTGGATAAGCCGACGACTTGGGATATTGGTTTAGGCGTTTCTTATCCAATTTTTCAAGGAAATAATCGACGGAAATTAATTGAACAATCCAAAATAAATGTTATCCAATTACAGCATACTCGAAAGAATGCGGAGAATCAATTGGAGTTACTTATCCGAGCTAATTTAGAAAATGTAGGAGCATCTTTTACCAGAATGGGATTGGCACAAACTGCTGCCAACGCCTCTCAAAAAAATTACGAGATTGTCCAAGATGCTTATTCTGCTGGTCAGACTAATATCACCACTTTGATTGATGCACAAAATAATGCATTGGCCACCGAGCTTCAATCGACCAATGCGGTTTATACTTTTATCTTAGATTTTTTGGAGATGGAGCGTTCGATTGGATATTTTAATTTTCTAGCAACGCCAGCAGAGAAAGACAATTTTTTCAATAAAATTCAACAACATTTTAATTCAAAATAAATTGTGAATTACTCACCAGCTGCCTTCAAGTCATCTGGTGAGTAGGTCTAATAAATCTTTTAAACAAAATGAAAAATACCTTTAAACTGAAATTATATTTTCCGCTTGTCCTTTTGATATTTTCTCTAATGGCCTGTAATGAAAAAACGGAAGCTCCTGTTATCTTAATCAAGCCAGTTAAGTATCAAAAAGTTGGTTATTCAAACAGTTTTAAAGTTTATACTTTCCCAGGTGTGGTAAAAGCTGAACATGAAACCAAATTAAGTTTTAAGGTAAGTGGTACCTTAAATGCGGTTAGCGTAGAACTAGGAGACAAGGTGAAAAGGGGGCAGTTGATTGCGAGTATCGACCCTACCGATTATACGATTCAAACGGATCAGGCAAGATCACAAAAAGAAGGTTCAGAAGCTAATGTGCAGAGTGCCGAAGCCAATGTTAAAAGTGCAGAAAGTCAGTTGATCAATTCTCGTTCTACTTTTGATAGAGTAGAAAAATTATATGAAAATAATAGTGTTGCGATAAGTGAATACCAACAAGCAAAGGCTGGTTTGGCTTCCGCAAAATCACAACATGATGCTGCCAAAGCACAACTTGCCTCAGCAAAAACTCAAGTCACCACCTCGGGCAAACAAGTTCAGGCAGCAGGTAATCAAGCAAGTTATACTAGATTAACTGCTCCCATGAATGGTATCATTACTTCAGTTATGGTGGAGTCAAACGAAGGCGTGGGTGCAGGCAGTCCCATTGCTGTATTGAGTAGTGAAGGGAATCCAGAGATTGAAGTGGGCGTTCCCGAAGTACTGATTAATAATTTTAAAAAAGGTCAACAGGTAACCGTTGATGTGCCTTCCGCTCCAGGCCAAAAATTTAATGGGACAGTACAAAAAGTAGCTTTTGCATCTGGTAACTCACCCACTTATCCAGTTGTCGTAAGTATCGATAATTCAAAATTAATCCGACCGGGGATGGCGGCTAATGTTACTTTTCAATTTGGAAAGGAAAAAGTGCCAACCCAAAAAATGGTGATTCCTGCCGTATCTGTTGGGGAAGATGCTAAAGGAAATTTTGTGTTTTTAATTGATGAATCTGGCGATAAAACAATTGTCAAAAAACAACCGATCACCGTTGGCAAATTAACCTCTGAAGGTTTTGTAGTAACCGCAGGTTTATTAGCTGGGCAAAAAATAGCGGTGGCAGGTTTGCAAACTTTATTGCAAGGACAAGAAGTGAAGTTGCAATGAAAGGACGGAAGACGGAAGTCGGAGGGTCGAAGATGGGAGACAGAAGACGGAAGTTTTCCTAAAACGATGACCCCGAGATATAGGGCACTTCTGTCTCTCAACTCCCGACTTCAATCTTCTAACATTCTAAATCAAATAACTATGAAATTCAAATTTGAAAAATTAATTATTTGGCAAAAAGCAATGGACTTGGGGGAAGAGGTAAATACCTTGGCTTATAGTTTTCCTAAAATGGAAATCTTTAATCTTTCTTCTCAAATGCGGCGTGCGGTCGATTCCGTTGCTTTAAATATTTAAGAGGGTCCTATCGGACAATCAAATCCAGAAGCTAGAAAATTTATGGGCTACTCCATTAGGTCATTGGCTGAAGTGGTCACTTGTTTACATAAGGCCAAAAGAGGTAAATAAAGGAGTGAGAAAGAATTCAAAAAATTATATAATGATGCTTTCAATCTAATGAACATGATGATAGCTTTTAAAAAGAAAATATTAAGTAAAACGGGGAAATAAGACGAGAGACCGAAGACGAGAGACGGAAGTTTTCCGCAATTGTTGAACCCACGATATAGGGCACTTCGGTCTCTCTTCTTCCGACTTCAGTCTTTAAAACTTCAAACCAACAACAAATGAATCTTACCAGATTTTCAATAGAAAAAAATAGAATCACTTATACGCTGATAGCTGTGGTGATAGTACTAGGTATTTCTTTGTATCAAGGTTTACCAAGAGATAGTATGCCGCCCATGACCATTAAAGTGGCAACCATAGTTTCTGTTTGGCCCGGTGCAGCACCAGAACGGGTGGAAGAATTAGTAACTGATAAAATTGAAAAAGTAGTTCAAGAATTATCAGAATTAAAAGAAGTTTCAAGTACTTCCAGAACAGGTTTGTCGGTAGTCAAAGTAACGCTTAAAGATGAAGTTCCGCCAGAAATGCTGCAAAGTGTTTGGGACAGATTGCGGAGAAAATTAAATGGTATTCAGAGCTTACCTTCCGGAGTGAAGCCCATGTTAAATGATGAAAGTATTGGAAAAGTGTACGGGATTGTTTTAGGGGTAACCGGTGATGGTTTTTCCTATGCTGAAATGAAAGAATATGTGGATGACCTAAGAGACGATTTAATAAAACTGGATAATGCGGCTGAAGTAGAATTAGGAGGAGAACAAGACGAACGTGTTTTTGTAGAATTTGATGATGCTAGATTAAAAAAATATGGACTGTCTGCTCAGAAATTAAGCGGGATGATTTCGGCACAAAATATATTAAGTTCTGGTGGCCAAATTAATGTGGAAGACGAACGGATAGTATTAGAACCTACCGGAAATTTTGATGCGCTTTCGGATATTGGCAATATGCTAATCCCCGTTGGACAAAGTGGTCAAATGCTTTATTTAAAAGACATAACAAAAATAAGAAAAGGATATATTTCTCCCGCAACCCAAAAAGTAAGTGTCAATGGAATGGATGCGATATCCTTACACGTATCATTAAAAGATGGTGCTAATATCATTGACTTGGGAGAAGAAGTAAAGGGCGTAAAACAAAAATGGGATGCTTCCTTGCCAGTTGGTTTAGAGCTTCATACTTTATCAGCTTTGGATGAATATGTAGGAGCACAGATCAGTAATTTTATGGTCAGCCTTTTCCAATCTGTTGCCATTGTATTTATCGTGATGTTGATTTTCCTAGGTTTTCGAACTGGACTAATTATTACCACGTTGATTCCTATGGTAATTGTTGCCACATTTATGGTGATGGGAATGATGGATATTGGAATAAATAAAGTATCCTTGGCAGCACTAATTATGGCATTGGGAATGATGGTAGATAATGGAATTGTAGTGGCCGAAACTATCGTGGTAAAACTAGAACAAGGCATCAATAGAAAGGACGCAGCTATTCAAGCTTGCTCAGAATTGTTTACGCCACTTTTGATTTCAACCTTGACCACCGCAGCAGCCTTTTTATCTTTTTATTTGGCGGAATCTATGATGGGAGATATTGTTGGCCCTATTTTTCTAGTCATCACCATTGCCCTCGTTTCCTCTTGGTTAATCTCGCTTACGGTAATTACTTTACTTTCTTATCTGTTTATGAAAGTTAAATCTAAAGACGCCAAGAAAAGCGTAATCGATCGTTCCATAGATTGGTTAAAAGAGTATTACAAAGACCTTATTTTAGTGGCCTTACACCACAAAGGGAAAACGATGTTATTGGTCATTGGAATGTTTGTATTAGCCATGTTTGGTTTTACAAAAGTTGCTTTTGTCTTCTTTCCAGATAGTGATAGAAATATGATTACAGTAGATATTAATTTGCCGCTAGGAACTAAAATTGAACGAACAACGGAAGTGGTATCTGATATTGAGGCTTACATTGCTAAGAATTTAAAAACCTCAGAAACCAAAACGGAAGGGATTGTAGATTGGTCTTCCTACATCGGAGAAGGGCCGACGTCTTACGACCAAGGATATTCCCAAGATGAAGCCAATTCTAGTTATGGACATATTATAGTCAACACTTCTAGTTTTGATGCTAACCGAGATTTGATTAATGAACTGGATGCTTTTTGCTTTAATAGTTTTCCAAATGCCGACATTAAAGTAGGCTTATTGGGAGCTGGTCCTCCAGGAGAACCCGTTGAGATAAAAGTAATGGGTGATAATCCCGATGTGCTTTCTGCCATTTCAGAACAAGTAAAATTAAAGCTGACCGCTATTGCAGGAACTAAGAATATCAAAGATGATTGGGGACCAAAATCCAAAAAATTTATTATCGACATTGACCAAGTTAGAGCGCAATCCGCTGGTGTCTCCAGTCAAGATATTGCGATCTCTTTGCAGACTGTTTTGGATGGGTTTTCGACCGGCGAATATAGAGAAGGTGATAAATCTATTCCGATTGTGATGCGTAGTGATAAAAGTCAGGAACAGACTTTAGAATCAATCGAAACACTAAATATATTTTCTCAAAGTACAGGGCAAAATGTTCCTTTATTACAAGTTGCAACCATACAGCCTGTTTGGCAATATGCTAAAATAAAACGTTTAGACCTTAACCGAACGATTACAATTATTAGTCAGTTGCGAGATGGTGCAAATGCTGCGGTTATCACTTCTGAATTGAAACCGTGGATAGACGAACAGGCAAAAAATTGGAGTCCTGGTTATAGTTATAAGTTTGGAGGTGCGGACGAAAATGCTGCCGAGAATATGGGTGCCGTAATTGTCTGGTTACCGTTTTGTGGTTTTCTTATTTTGATGTTATTGATTATCCAATTCAACTCATTTCGAAAAATGATTATGGTTTATTGTACTATTCCATTATCTCTAATTGGGGTTTCCATCGGCTTGCTCGTTTTTCAAGAACCATTTGGATTTATGCCATTTTTAGGAGTCATTGCATTGGCAGGGATTATCATTAACAATGCCATTGTATTAATTGACAGAATTGAGGTGGAGCAAACCGAGCTAAAAAGAAAAGAAGAAGACGCGGTCATCACAGCATGTGTACAACGTTTTAGACCCATCGTGCTCGCTACTTTTACGACCGTTTTAGGTTTGATTCCTTTGTATCTGACTGGCGGAGAAATGTGGGAAGGGATGGCTGTTTCTATTATGATCGGTTTGTTGTTTGGTACGATCATTACGCTGTTTTTTATTCCTGCTTTTTACAGTATGTTATTTAAGGTAGACTATAAAGGTTATACATTTGATGATACCTTAATTAAGATTAATATTCGTTTATAATTAAGTTTTGTTACTTCAAAATGGTATTGCAAATTAAAAAAATGGGTAGGTCTTTATTGTTTATCAAATCATTTTTTTTAAAATATATTTTTTAATATTCAAATATATTTCAATCTATGAAAAAGTTTTTCAAAGTACTTAAATACTTCCTACTAGCCATCCTCTTAATTGTAATGATTGGATTTGCTGTTGTTTATTTTATGAAATCTAATGCCTCTAAGGCAAACTTTTCACTCCTAGGTGATGAGGCAAAAACCATAGCTCAAAATGGATTATCAATAAGAGACCTCAACAATAATGGAAAAGTGGACATCTATGAAGACCCAAGTGCTGAGATAGATGCAAGAGTAGACAATCTGGTGAGTCAAATGAATATGGAAGAAAAGGCAGGGTCTATGTTTATCAATATGATCGGAACTACACCTGAAGGAGGACCTATGGAAACACCTATCATTTCATTAGATCCAATTAATCTGATGATGTCGATCATACTTCCATCTAATTCTGAGATGATCGCTCGCAAGAAGATGAATAGCTTCAATATTCTCGCATCTCTTGATGCTGAGCAAATGGCAAAATACAACAATACCATCCAAAAAATGGCAGAGCGCACTAGACTCGGAATTCCTATTACAATAGCGACCGACCCAAGGCATGGAACAGAAAATAATCCTGGTGCATCATTGTATACCCCAGCGTTTTCACAATGGCCGAGCTCACTAGGATTGGCCGCAACAAGAGATACAAATCTGGTTCGAGAATTCGGTGATATTGCTCGTCAAGAATATGTGGCTTCTGGCATCAGACTGGCGCTGCATCCTATGGCAGATTTGGCTACGGAACCTCGATGGGGAAGAACCAATGGCACTTTTGGAGAAGATGCTCATTTATCAGCCATGATGACCAAAGCATATGTGCTAGGTTTTCAAGGAGATTCTCTAGGATCACAAAGTGTGGCATGCATGACCAAGCATTTCTCTGGTGGTGGACCACAAAAAGACGGGGAGGATGCTCACTTTCCTTATGGCAAAGAACAAGTATATCCAGGAAATAATTTTGACTATCATGTCATCCCATTCATAGATGGTGCATTTCCTGCGAAAACCGCTCAGATCATGCCTTATTATGGTATTCCGGTGGATCAGACAAGTGAGAATGTTGCTTTCGGATTTAACAAAGATATCATCACTACTTTGCTCCGAGATTCTTTGGGATTTGATGGGGTGGTTTGTACAGATTGGAATATAATCACAGATTCTAAAATGGGAGAAGGTAGAGCCTGGGGAATGGAATCTAAATCTGTCAATGATCGAGTTCAAAAAGTGATTGATGCAGGATGCGATCAATTTGGAGGAGAATCTATACCAGAGATAATTATTGAACTGGTCAAAAGTGGAAAAGTCTCAGAAGCAAGAATCGACGAATCAGTCAAAAGAATCATGAGAGATAAATTCAGACTTGGTTTATTTGATGATCCTTATGTGGATGGTGCAGCAGCAAAGAACATTGTAGGCAAAGCCAAATTCAGAGAAAAAGGGAAGCTTGCTCAAGCCAAATCTATGGTGCTACTCAAAAATGAAAATCTCCTGCCACTCAAAAAAGGGACTAAAGTTTACACAGAAGGTATGCTTACTCCTGAAGTTTTTGGAACTCATTTTACTTTAGTGAGCAGTCCAAAAGAGGCAGATGTAATTCTCAAGCGAATAAAGACTCCGTATGATGAGCGATCAGATTATTTTCTGGAGCGTTTCTTTCACCAAGGAAGGCTGTATTTTACAGCGGAAGAAGAAAAGGAAATTCTAGATCTTATCAATCAAAAACCTTCTGTAGTCATTGCTAATATTGAACGTCCAGGCATCTTTACGAATATTGACAAAGCCGCAGGAGCCTTCTTTGCAGAGTTCGGGACTAGTGACGAAATGCTAGCTAAAGTACTGTCAGGTAGAATCAAACCAGAAGGGAAATTACCTTTTGAATTACCCTCTTCTCGAGCTGCAGTTGAAAACCAGCAGGAGGATGTTCCATATGATTCCGAGCAACCACTCTATCCGTTTGGACATGGACTTAGCTACTAATGATTATAAGTTTATGGACATAATTGAATATAGAATTTTTTTTTGAAAAAAGTAAGACTCAATTATTGATTGAATCAGGAGGAGGTTGAAATTCCAATTCTACCACTTACCATTCATTTTAAACCTTATAATTAACCCTCAAAATTTTCATAACAAATTAGGAGGTTAAATGAACTTATCTCCCTTTGGGCTGTTTTTAAAAAACATAAAACAATACTAATGTTCTCTAAGTCTTATCTGAAAAATTACTTCTTATTCATTTTCTTTCTTTCTAGTTTTGGAAAAAGCTGGGGGCAAAACAATTTTTCTATTCCATTAAAAATAGGCTACGGTTTTAATTCATCAATCAGTCTTAACGAAGATGAAACTAGCAATGTAAATGGCATAATCATCCAATCTGGATTAGAATACGAATTTAAAATATATAAAAACCTTTTCGCTGAAACTGGACTTGCAGGGAGAGCAATACTTGCTTCTGGGAAAACTGAAAACAGTTCCTATAAAGCCAAAACGCTAAGGTTGCGATTACCGGTAAAGCTAGGATGGACAATTTCAGAAAAATGGAAAGTCGCTTCAGGCATTGCAATTCAAAACAATAAAGATTTTATAACAATAGATTTACGGGAAAAATATTTTTGGCGGTATGACCTCCTTTTTGAAGGGAAATATAATTGGGTGAAAAATTGGTTTGGGGTAGCGAGTATAAATTATGAATTAAGGAATCTGCCAAATGCTTATTTTATCAATGACCCTAGGTTCGTAATAAGTCTTGGCGTTGGAAGGGAATTTTAAAAATTATGAAAAAAACTATTTACATTTTACTTCTGATCATTATTGGAAGTTGTTCAACCTTTGAAGAAAATCTTGATGACTCTTTTTTTGATTTAAATCTCGACGTTCCATTAGATGAAATTGCGACAGATTTACCTATTGTCAATATTGAAGTTGATCAAAATGATTTTGATAGAATGATCGAAAATTTTGAAGATGAGATTGAAATTGAGGCACATTTTAATTTGTATAGAAATCAGGAATTACAAATCAATCAAGAATTAATCGAACTAGAAATTAAAGGAAACTATTCCAAAAACTTTCCGCTTAAATCTTTAGGGATAAAATTTGAAGATAGGTTTGACAATCGAAATAGAAAATTGATTGCGCCAGATCATATTTTGCCCCAGCATAGTTTAGATTTTATCAAAGCCATTCGACTTCGGAACTCTGGAAATGATTTTAAGCAAACAATGCTCAAAGATTTAAGTTATTCGCAACTAGCCATCCAAGCAGATTTGGATGTAGATGTTGCTTATGGAGAAGCGAGTTTAGTTTTTATTAATGAAAAATTTTACGGATTATTAAACTTAAGAACGGAGGCCAATGCTAACGGAATGGCAGGTTTGTACGATGTGAAAAAAGGTGATATTACTTTGGCAAAACTCGTCACAGGAAAACTCCTCAAGAAAAATGGCGACTTCCCCAGAATAGATGCCTTAGTTAGCGCAGTAGGAAATAAAGATATAGCTTTCCTCCAAGGTGAAATAGATATTGACAATTTTATTGATTACATGATCTTCCAAACCTTTATTACAAATGTAGATTGGCCTCATACCAATGTTCGTTTTTATGCGATAAAAAATTCCAAATTTAGATTTGTGCTGTATGATTTAGATGTGGCAAATTGGATAAAATTAGAGGAAGGTTCTTTGGAATTGATTGATAAAAAAATTCCAAATTTTGTCTCTAAGTTATTTTTTGCACTTTATGAGGATGTACTTTTTCAAAAACAATTCTGGAATCGATATCAAGAAATTTTAGAAACTGGAAATTTGGATGAGGAAGTATTTGAAAAGATAGTTCACCACAATTTAGAAAAAATAGAATTGGTGATGGCACTACAAATTGAAAAATATTCCTTTCCTGAATCTATGGTCGAGTGGTATTTGGAAACAGATCTTTTGTCAAGTATGTTCAAAAGAAGAGCAACTACTATAGAGTCAATAGTTGAGAAAAAGAACGTTGAATTCTAAGTGCAATTTTCTTATCATTGCTATTGAAATTCATTTTTTTAAAAAAAAAATTCTAGCAATGAAAAAAGTAATCCTGATTTTAATCTTTTTTCCAATCCTTCTTTTTTTTATTTTAATTAATATTCGTCCTGAACCGAAAGCATTAACAGAATATTTGGTTAAGCCCATTAGCCCTCCAAAGTCCAATCAGCTACGCGTGCAATTTTTAGGCAACACTAATCTACTTTTTAGCGATGGGGAGACTCATATTTTGACCGACGGTTTTTTTAGCCGTCCTTCCCCTTTTCAAGTTTTAGGTGGAGAAGTCAGTCCAAATCGCGAGGCAATTCTCGAAGATTTAAAAAAGGCAAACATCACTAAACTGGATGCACTCATTCCTTTACATTCGCATTTTGATCATGCGATGGATGTGGGGGTGGTGGCAGACTTGACGGGGGCAAAATTACTGGGATCTTCTTCTAGTATCAACATAGGAAAAGGCTACGGATTGTCTTCTGAGCAAATGCAAACCCCGCCTCTTAATGAGCCTATTTTTATAGGTAAATTTAAACTTACTTTTATCGCTTCTCGGCATTGGCAATATCCTGACGCAGCTCAGCGAGATAGATTATTAGATCAAGATATTGAAGCACCAATTATTCCTCCAGCATCTATTTATGATTACAAAGAAGGCATCAGTTATACATTACTGATTGAGCACGACTCCATCAAAATTGCTGTACAAGGTAGCGCAGGATTTAGGAAAAATGCCATCCCCAATTTCAATGCAGATATTTTATTTTTATCCATTGCAGGTTTGGAATCGATGGATGATACTTATAATCAAAACTATCAAGATCATGTGGTTGAAGCCGTTCAGCCAGAAGTTTTAGTTCCTATTCATTGGGATGATTTTACGGTGCCTTTATCCAAAAAATTAAAAACAACGCATGTACTTTTTAATTGGCTTTATGGGAGTAATTTGGGAAAAGCATTTGAGATTGTAGAACAATTTAATATTCCTAAAAATCGAAAAATTAAAGTCTTGCCAATTTGGGAACCAATTAAAATGGCAGAATTAATTCAGCGGTAATTCTAATTTTGTTTCGAACTTATTTTTTTGGCAAAAGAACAAGGAGCGATGTTTTGGTTATTTGGAAAATATGGCTGATGATTTTTTTTTGATGGATCCAAAATATTCAGATCCATTTAAGTAATTTTAAAAACTTAATTGTCTAATTTGGATCGTAATAAATAATTTTAAACGAATACCGAATTATGACGAATTTTAAACTAAGTATTTTTTTCCTACTTGTTACTTTTTTTACCACTTCAGCTCAAGAGACTTC
>Ga0115005_10002712_pt1 | contig 14111 bp, 15 predicted proteins | sample ArcOceMetagenome_FD_87163 | JGI IMG/M metagenome (GOLD analysis project Ga0115005, IMG submission 87163) | Marine eukaryotic phytoplankton communities from Arctic Ocean - Arctic Ocean - Greenland ARC118M Metagenome | ecosystem: Environmental > Aquatic > Marine > Oceanic | place: Arctic Ocean... | reverse complement strand
GAATGTGCTCTTTAAAAATCATTTAGAGCCAAAACATTATGATGTTTATTCACTTATTGGAGATGTCCCTACGAGTGAATATAGAGACTCAAGAGACAGAGTCTTTAGTGATATTACCTATGCGCATTGGGCAAATGCTAGTGAAGCTGAAAGTAGTGCGGTAACACTTTATTTACCACTTCCATATGCTATGGCCCAGCAGTTTTTATTTTCAGATGGTGTTTATGAAAAATATGTTGGACGTATTCAGAGAGCAATCGATCCATTTTTACAAAAAAATGGGAAAACATGGGATGATATTGAAGGAGTGCGTTTAACACGTTATGGACACTCGGTTGCGGTGGCCAAAAAAGGTGCAATAGCATCTGGTTTATTAGAAAGAGCTCATAGTTCTATCAATAATAAAATTTTCTTTGCCAATCAAGATAATTGGGCAAACCCATGTTTTGAGACAAGTTATGCTGTTGGGACTCTCGCAGGGCTTGAGTGCTTAGGACAAAGTTTTTAATATGCTAATAAGCTATGATGATTTTACAAGATACTTTGTTACGTTCGCTAGTTTTTTACTCGTCATAGGTCTGTATCATCAAGTGTATAAAATGTTTACGTTAAAAAGTAGTGATGACTTTTCTTTTTTAATGATCTTATCCCTTGTTGTTTGCCAAGTTTCCTGGATTAATTACGGTGCGTTTTTAGATGAATGGCCTATTTTAAGTATTTCTTTATTAGAGCTTCCTGCGGGAATAATGGCCCTCATTGGCTATTTTAAATTTAGGACCATTTAATGAGTGATTGTGTACATTTTGCAAAGACTAGAAATGACTTTGACCTTATTAGAGCTCAGATGAAAGAGCTCTTTGGTGAGCAGAGTCACTTAACAGATGAGATATTTTATTCAATATCAGAGCTCTTTCCAGGATTTGTAAATATCATCCGAACCGAAATACAATCTCAATGTGGACATATTGTTTTTCTCCCCTTAAATAAAGTAGGATATGAGAAAATGATTTCACCTTCATTTGCAGAAAAAGATATTCTAAAATCAGATCTTTTTGATCCAAGCATTGATAAAAAAATTTTTATTTTTGTTTATTCCATTTATGGAACGAATCCATATTTAACAAAGTACTTAATTAAAGAAACAGTTAAATCTATCGAAACTCAACAAAATGTAGATATTGAGAAGTCAGTCATCTTTGCTGAAGTTGTTTCCAAAAGAGGAGATATTTTAGCCCGAAGACTTGGTTTGGAGAAATACTTCTCTTATCAATATGAAGATGAGCTTCTTCATTTATATAAAACGTCTGTTAAGGCATATTTAGACTCATATTATAGATAAAATTAAATATTTTTTTCTTTAAAATACTTCGAAAATAAAATAAAGTGGCTTTATGAAAAAATTCAAAATGAAAAAACTTTATCTTCTGCTTATTTCTTTTATCTATCTTTTTTCATCAAATTTAAAATCAGAGGATAAATTCATCTCAGGTCTTGGCTATATTAAACCTGGTGAGTTCAGAGTTGATAATGAAATTAATCCATTACCACTTGGTTTAAGTTTTGTTCCAATGATCGCTTATAGAGGTGAGAGGCTCTCTGTCTTTGGTCCGAATATAAATTATGCATTGATAAAAGGAGCTATCTCTTTAGGTCTTCGTATAAATACATCTGGTGATCCTTTTAAATCTCATGAGATAAACCAATCAGGTACTGCTATTAATGGAGGAGTCTCTCTTCGTTTATTATTCTTAACACTTAATTATGAAAGTGATATCTCAAATGTCTATGACGGAAATCTTATGAAAGCATCAATTGGTTGGAGATTTCCAATCTTTGATAACTTGATGTTCACTCCGAATTTTGGAAAAGAGTTTTTAAATCAATCTTATGTGAATCATTATTTTGGAGTTGAAAAATCAGAAGTAGGTTATTTCTCTTTTTATGAAACAAATTCTGCTGTCAATGATCATTATGGCTTTGGTTTAATTTTTAAATTAACAGAGATGAATTCTCTTTCGCTAAATTATTCTTTTAAAAAATTAGATAAAGTCATCTATGATTCACCTACTGTCTCAAAAAAAGAATATGATACTTTTAGTGTGTTCTGGTCATACGTTTTATGAGTTTCATCAGTAAGTTATGCATGATCTTTTATTTTATAATGGGCTGTACAACTGGTGATTACCACATAAACACAGACAAAGTTGTGCTGGTGTCTATAGATGGATTAAGACCTGAGTTTTATTTAAGCGGCAAGTATCCAACACCAACGCTTCAACAATTAGCGAGAGAGGGTCGTGCTTATAAAGCGTTAATTCCAGTCTTTCCCACTTTAACATATCCTAACCACACAAGCATTATCACAGGAGAGCGACCTAGCACGCATGGGATTATATCTAATACTATCTTTGATGTAAAAAAGGGACCTACTTCTGAATGGTATTGGGATCATAAATATATTCAAGTAAAAACAATCTCAGATATTTTAGAGGAAAAAGGCTATAAGACTGCAAGTATTCATTGGCCTGTAACTTTAAATGCTAATATCACTTATTTAATGCCTGAGATATTTCCTGTAAAAGGTTATTATACTGATTCGCCGTGGGAGCTGGTTAGAAAGTTTGATACGTCTGATATTGTCGATGAAATTAATGAGAAAATGAATTTAAAAGAATTTCATAACCAAGAAGAATCTGATTTTTGGGCAACTCAAGCAGCAATTTATCTTTTAAAAGAAAAGAAACCAAAACTCACTCTTTTGCATCTTACTAATTTAGATAAAATTCAACATCAATATGGAAGAGAGTCAGATCGTCTAAATGACGGTTTAAAAGTCATGGATCAAAAAATTTTTGAATTAAAAAAATCTATGCCTAAGGGGACTTGTCTGATTATAGTCGGGGATCATGGTTTTAAGAATTATAATAAAATCATTAATATTAATAAGCTCTTTTATAATAAGGGGTGGATTGAACTTGATGAAAATAATGAATTAAAGAGTTGGAAGGTAATTGCCCATAAAGGTGGTGCTCAAGCGGCAATCTATTTAAATGATAAAAATATTAAAAATGATGTGGTTAATTTATTGATTGAAAGCCAAGATATTGGCTATAACTATATATCAAGGAATAAATTGAATACTCTAGGCTCATACCCAGGTGCATTGGCAGCGATTTCATCTCGAGATGGCTTTAGCATTGGAGATAAAATTAAAGACGAGATCCTTATCAACCTATCAGAAATAAAAGGACAACATGGACATTTTATTAGCGAAGATATTAAATCAGGCCTAATCTTTTCAAATTGCACAAATAAATACCTTCCATCAACACCTGAGGTAGAGAATACTGAAGTCTTTAAAGTGCTTAAGAATATTTTACTGCCCTAGTGCGTTAATTTAAAGCTCTTGACGAATTCCTTTTTCCTATTGATGATATATGATTAGCTTTATTACTAATACTGGAGTTTTGTCTAGGAAATGATAGATGTTCGACTTAGAAACATTATGCGACGATAATTTTTTTAAAAATTACTGGAAAAAAGAAATATTTGTTTGGAAGGGAGTTCTTAAGGATGAAGATTCTCTACTCAATTTCAGTATTTTTAATGAAATGATTAACACTAATGACTTTGGCTTTGAAGATCTTCGATTAATACGAAATAATAGTTTTTATAATACTCAAAAACTAACTCATCGAATCGGTGTAAATCATCAACATAAGATTGATAAATATAATGTTATAGATAATGTAAAATTAAATAAAATATTACTTCTTAATGAATACAGTGTGAGATTTTTCTCCATTACGAGATTTTTACCAAGATTAAAACGTTTCTGTGAAAGTATAGAAACAATAACATTTCGGCGTTGTGATACGATCGCTATATATACTCCAAAGAATTCTGCTTGTTTCGATTGGCATGAAGATGATTTTGAAGGCTTTGCCATCCAACTCGAAGGACAAAAAATCTGGCAAATTTGCCATTATGGTGAAACAGAGAAGGATAAGAATTATAGAGAGATTACTTTAGAGAAGGGTGATCTTCTCTATTTTCCTGAAGGAATTAGACATAATGTTATCACACGGGAAAGTGATTCATTGCATATTACATTTTCTTTAAGGGCACTCGAACTCAATCAAATGATGAACACTCTTACTCACAATATGAAATGTAAGCTCTTTGATTATCCCTTTAGGTATAGCTCAAACAGCTTTGATATTGATGAGGAAAATACGAAAAAGTATATTAGGGCGGGGCTCATGGAGTTAAACTCTTATTTCTCGAAAAATCATTTTTCCATGAAATTTTATCTTTAATGTTAAGGGGAACTGAAAAATCTCGAAGCTTTATTAATTTACCCTATAAAGAACTTAAGGACACTGGAGAGAGTGATACTGACCGCTACAAATTTATTAATCAAGATGAAATTCAGTACTTTCCCAATACCGCTGATAAAACATGTCTTATTTTTCGTGGGCGAAGTTTAATCGTAGATGCATCCGTGGATGAAGCAAGGGATCTTGTGAACAATAAAGTTCATTCTTATATTGAATTAGTTAATAAATTTAATATAATTGATTTATCAGATTTAATGGCAATTCAAATGGTGGAGTTAATTTAATGAAATATGTTCTAAGTTCAAGTTATATATATTCCGTAAATGAAAAAGATGAGGTCGTCATTATCAACCTAAATTCAGACTCAAATGATTACTTGAAACTTGAAGGCTCAATTAGCAAAATTTTTATTGAAATGGTTGAAAAAAATATTAGCTCAACTGAACTTGAGGCGCTTTATGATAGTGACGAAATTCAATTATTTATCTCTAAGTTGCTGGAATTAGGTGTGGTCGAAGAGACAAAAAGCTAGATATTTATAATCTTTTTTGAATCTTAGTTAGTGACTTGTGTTAAAATAAGACGTATATAGAAATTGGTGAAGGAGATACTTTAAGATGAAAAATGATAAAATTATACTCGATTTAGAAAAATTAGGTAAAATTAGTCTTTGTAAAATAGAAGAAAATAAAGATAGTGACCTTGGGGTTGTAAGTACTAAGCATTTGAATGATCTTACAGATTTAAATGCCTATGCAATACAGTCTGGATGCTCTGCATGTTCTGCGACAGGACTTTTTATTTGTTGCTAGTTTTCTAAATGCGATCGAATCTTAATGGACTAAAATTACTTGAAAAAAATTCGGGTAAACCTCAGAATAACTTCTCATTACTTAATGGATACACAGGTGCAAGCTTATTTCACTTAGAAATTTATTTAAAGTACTCAGATCCCTTAGACCTTAATAAATCAATTGCATTTTATAAAATGGCTTCCATTAATGAGAGTGGAAAAGGCTTATTTTTGCCATTTCTATTTGGAGGCTCTGTAGGCCTTTTATGGCTTGAAGGAAAGCTTCTTTCCTTATTGGATAAAGATCTAAGCGAGAGTCAAAAAAAAATTATCGAAACAAACTATAATAAGAAAAAAGAGAATTTAAAAAAAATATTACCTCTTTATTTAAAAACAGAAGCTCGATTTGAATTAATTTCAGGAGCAATTGGTATTGGAGTTTCTTTAAGTTTATCTGATGAAGTAGAACATGAATTGATTCTCGATTCTTTTATTGAACAGAAAAAAGAATTCTCAACAATAATTGGGTACTATTTAAACTCTTTAGAAGATACTTCTCAAATTTTAAATAATGATGCAAAAATGTCGAATAAAATTAATACTGGAATATCTCACGGGATGTCTGGTATTCTTTTGTATTGTAGTTATCTTATTGATCATAATATTTTAAAAGATAAGGCCATGTTTATTGGAGAGTTTATCTATAAAACGATTGATAATATTTCAAACAGTTTAGGAGAGAGGAATATTCCATCTTACTATCCAGATAACTTACCACCGAAACAAAACACTTGGTGTTATGGAGACATGGGGATTGGAATCGCTATGATGAAGTATTCGCTGTCTTCAAATCGTCTTAATCTTTTTAAAAAAGGCGAGAAAAGGTTTTTCTTAGGTGTAAATGCTTTTAATCAACAGCAGAAGAAAGACTTATGTTTATGCCATGGGCTTGGAAGTTTTATTAGTTTAATTGAAACATATAATAGTTTTAAAGAAAATAAATCAGTTGATCTTACTCATTTATCAAATGAGGCCGCGAGTCTCCTCGAGAAAAATATTTCTAATAGTGCAGAGTTTATTACTGGTGGATTTGGAGAAATCTTAAGTTTAATATCAGAAAATAATTCTTTCACAAATTGGGAATCTCTCTTTTTATTAAGAAACCCTTGGGGAGATCAGAATGAAAAAAGTTAATTCTGATCTTATCTTTTTAAAAGAACCATTACTTTCACGAAAATATATGACTGAACTCCTTGAGTTAACTGATGAAAAAATAATTGAAAAAAAGCTATTAGAATATTATGAAAATAAGAATGTTAAGCAGGCCATTTGCTCCTCTTCACTCAGCTTTTATCATGCACTAAATGAAAGAATTAAAAAAAATAAACCGATCGATGATTTAGTTCCAACTCTTTATTCTTATCTATCTCGTTTAAGTTTACGTTCAACAAGCTTTGGAATGATGTCGAGTATTAGTAGTGGAGTGATATCTACAGAGCGAAGGATTGATTTTTCAAAACGCTCTTTAATACTCACCCAATTAAAAGATCTTAATCAAAAAGGGGATGAGCTTTTTTTAGTTAATCCGACATTGTACAAATTAGGAGATCATTGTTTTTTTAATGATTGGAAAGATGAAGGACAAATTAGAAATTTTAGTTTAAAAAGTCTGAAGCTAAATCAAGCTCTTAGAAATTTATTAACTTTTTTAGAAAAGCCTAATAAGAAAAATGCAGTTCATAAAATGATTATGGTTTATTTAAAATGTAATCATAGTAAAGCCGAAGAGTATCTTGAGAGTCTTAAAAAGGAGGGACTCGTTATTACTTCTTTCGACCCAAGGGATTTAGGGCAGAGAGAAAAAATAGTGAGAGATCTAGATAAGCTAAAGCTCTCTGACGGTGAAAGTCTTGGAACAGACTCAGCTATTTACGATGTACTCATGTCTAATCAGTTGAATGATTTTTCTCTAGATAAAAAAACATCAGATAAGGTCTATAAAGCAGCTCAAATTCTCTCAAATATTTACTACGGTGAATTCTTTAAACGATCTTATCACCAACTATTAGATGAGTTTAAACGTAAATTCTTAATGAAGTACTCAGATCAGAGTTTATCTATTTTAGAGATTATGGATCATAATATCTCCATCAGTTTTGATAGTGGAGATAAACTCGAAAAAACAAAAAGCAATCACGAAATGCTTCGTTTTTTGGAAAAACAAATCTTTAAAGGTGAGAATACTTTGAGGGGAGAATGGTGCTTAACTAATGAAGATATCGTCACACTTAGTTCATTGAGCACAAAAAATCATTTTCAAAGTCACTACAAGTCTAATTTAAAATTTATTGAATTTTCTGAAAATAATGAAACAAAAATTTATTTAAAAAGCTCTCCTTGTGGGAGTTCATTTAGTTCTTTTTATCGATTTAATCATATCTCAGATGAGCTAAAGTCAAAACTTAAAGGATCTTTTGAAGAGGATTATTCAGACTCAGAAATGATTTATGCAGAATTAGAATACTATCCAAGTCGTCGCATATCTGCCTATACAAGAAAAGAGCCCCTATCAAAGTATTATATTCCGATTACGGGATTGAGTGATGATAGTAGTCGTATTCCGATCTTATTAAATGATCTATTTATCAGTATCATTAATCACAAAATTATTTTATGGTCTAAATCTCTCAATAAAAGAATCATTCCTTTGTGTTTGAATAATTATAATTTTCTCTATGATCCACTTCCCATCGTTCGGTTATTATATTCTATCGCAAAACAAGATCACCCTGATTTTCTTCGATGGATATGGCCGAATGAGATTTTTACAAACTTTTTTCCTCGAGTTAGTTATCAGGGAGTTATTTTTAGTCCTAAGCGTTGGGTTTTCTCTAAAGAGGAAATATTAAATTCAATTGGAAGAAAAGAGTTTCATGATTACTATCAACTAGATCCTATTTTAAATATCATGGATGGAGATACATTTATTTCCGTTAATATCAAAAATACGAAACTATTTAAAAGTATCGTAAGAAAAATGGATTCAGAAAAAATTATGCTTGAGGAGTGCTTGGAAGTTAAAGGAGACTCAAGGGATTTTTGTCGGGAATTCTCTATATCTGCGACCTTAAACCCTCCAATACCTTCTTTGAAGAGTTTCGATGTGAACCGATTGGCATTGAGAAAAAATAATAATCTTATAAATGAGCTTGATGGGTATTTAGTTTTAAATATTCGATTGCATCCAGAGTTGCGTTTTAGCTGTCTTAAAGAGTTAGAGGTCATTTTAGAAAAATATAAATGGTTTTATATTTTTTATTTCTCTAATGATCAATATGAATTACGAATAAGAGCTTTTGATTTATCAATTGAAGAAATTCAAAAATTAAGAATAGAGATATTACAATCTCTAAAGAGTATGACTCTTAAAAAAATGATCTTATCTTTTTACGAAGAACCTTATCAGACAGATGAAGATATTTTAGACGGTGAGGATGGGAAATATTTAGTTGATTTTTATCAACACTCTTCTCAGTATTTTTTAGGGAAGGAGTATGATCATATAGACTTTTTATTTCAAAATAACTTAGATTATCTGAAAAACTTAATGGTGTATCTTGAAATTTCTTTTGATTTTAATTCTGTAAGTTTTTCTCCTTTAACTACAGAGCAGCATAAGATTTTTGTTACTCTTAAAAGGAAAGTAAAGGGTCAATCATTTAAAATAGAGAACCTTAATTTTCCAAATATAGAACTTACAAATCCTATAAAGTTTTTCTTTAGAATTATACATATGAGCTGTCTAAGGATTGATGCTCTTAGTGCCCAGGCTTTAGAGAGAGCAAGTATAGAGAGCTTAAATTCGTTTATTCAAAAAAACGATTAATAACTCTCGCAATTGAATTGTTAGGATTATAAAGACTTGCCTGATGTAGTTCCATCGTTTGAGCTAAGTGATTATTGATAAAAACTGTAGAAAGCTCTATGAGTTCATTAATATGAATTTCATTTGGGATATTAAAGCTATCAATAGGGAATTGTGTTTTGTCCGAGTGCTTAGTATCCAGTCTAGATATTAAATATTGGGTGGTATCCTTGATTCGTTTCTTAATATTAATAGAGTCGGATATATGGAGCCCATGAACATTAGTGGGTACTTTTATGATATTATTTCCTTGAAGATCGTGGTGTGCTCCCCAGTTACTGATAATAAGGGGAAAGCCTGCTTCTTGTGCCTGACATAAACTAATTCCGAAATCTTCAAAAAGATTAGTACTAAAATTAATCATAATACTTTTTGGAGATACTTCTTTGTGCCAATCCATTCCAAGGTCCCCTTTAACGACAGGGGGAATTACCCATTGAAACTTATTAATTTCATCTTCAACAAGGTAGGTATCTGGTTTTGGTCCGCATATTGTTAAGTGAATATTTTTATCAGTATAATGAATTTGTAGCTGATGTATTATACCTAAGGTTAATTCAATATTTTTACCTAAAGCATAATTACTACTCATGACAAAATAAACATCTTTTTCATGAAAGAGGTTTAATGTATTTGGTGTTCTACTTGCTGGAAAAATACTATATCTTGGTATGACTCCAAGGCACTCTAGAGGGATATTATAGATTTCGTGAATAATTTTTTTCATATCATGACAAAGAAGCCATATTCTGTATTTTGCTGAGCGTGGCCAGGTTTTTGATCCACTTAGGGCATGAAGGGCATCACCAAAAAGAATAATATCAATGACTTCTGTACTGGGCCACATAAGATCACTCGCATGATTTGGAAAAGCAGTCGTGTTAAGGTTGTGATTTATAAAAAAATCACTTATTTTATCTTGTAAAATGACTAGGCTCGGGTAGCAAAGCTCCATTTTTAGGAAGTGATCAATGTATTTTTTTTTTGAGAGTAGCATAAACTAATGTTATATTAATTCTAATGGAAAATCTAATTTTAATACGAGCAGATGATATTGTGACAAGAATTAATATGAATAGTAGTATCTCTATCGGAAAGTTTTCAACTGAGAAAGACGTCATTTATCACCTAGTTGAAGCTGAAGCAGCAACATTATTTTCTCTCATTAATGGAGAGAGAAACGTTAAACGTATAATGAGTGATATGAAGGAGATTTATTCTCATCTATCCTTTATTGATTTGTCTTATATTATTAAAAATTTTATTTCAAACGGGATCGTTAAAATAAAATGATAACAAAAATGAATATCATCTTTTTTATTTTTATCTTAAACGTATTTATTTTTTTTACAATTCCTCTTATTGCCCCACTTAATATTGAAAATAATACCTTTCAACAGATAAAGTTGTACTACCGCGCCCTTACTGGTGTTGGTTTCGAATTTAAAATGTTTGCTCCAAAGATATCTTCAATCAAATATGATATGCAATTGATCTTTCATTTAGATGAAAAGAAAAGTAAGGAGGTTGTTAATTGGAGGGATATAGTCCCCTTTAACTATCGTTTACAATTGCAACATTTATTCGGTTTTGGAGGTAACTCTTTTAATCTGAATGGGCGAAACTTGAAAAATATTGAAATGTTTTTATTGGGCCAGTTAAAGCTCCGTCAAAGTAAAAGAGTAAAAGTTATTATCAAAGAATATGAAATTATTCAATTAGGTGAGGCATTTAATCGTATCGATAAGATTGTTTGGGAGCATGAATTTGAAACAAATATTGAATAGTCTTTTTCAATTTGATGTGAATTTATTTGAAAAAAAAGTATTCTTATCTTTATTCATTTGCTTTCTTTTTGATTTTTTTATTTGCGCTTATGGGCTTAGTCATGATTTTTTAGGGCTATTGAGTGGTATTGAAACTAATAGTACTGAGCTTTCAATCTTTTTAGCTCTAGATTTCATTATTATAAGCTTAATTTTTTTGAAAAAAATCTCTATAAGATCAGCTGTTCCGTATTTCTTTCTCTCTATCACCTTTAAATCATTTTTTGATTTAGTCTATACTGATGGAGGACATATTATCTTACAAGGAGTGCTTTTCTTTAGCACTTTATCTGTATTAAGCAATAATCAAATGTTAAAGAATAGAATTTTTAAATTTATTGTTTTCTATTTTTTAGGAGTTTATTTTTTCTCAGGATATCAAAAAATTTGGGATTCAGATTATATAAGTGGGGGAGCGATCCTAAAGGTATTAACGACACCGGCCTGGAATGATCAAAATTTTGAATTCTTTTTTAATCTCTTTCAGAGTAACCCTCTTCTTAGTAAAATGATTGGTTGCTCAGTTATACTATTTGAACTCATAGGGCCTATCCTGTTTATTTTGATTTCAAAATTTAGAATAGTCTTCTTAGTGGTGATCATTATCTTTCATACAATGACTTTTTTTCTTATGGACTTAACAACATTTTCTGTCTTTATGATTATTCTTGCTTTTGGTATACTTATTCCTTTTATCGGGAGAGATATTTATCTTAAGAAGTAGACGCTGCGCAAAAGAGACAATCATTAATAGTCAAAAATCTATTGATTCGCTATAATCTTTCTTATGAATGTTTTTATGTGCCTATTAAAAAGAATATTTTTTTATTTTTTATTTCTCTATTGTTTAGAGGTTATTTTATTTTATTATAATGTACCTCTTATGAGTTCTATTCAAGATAGTTATTATTCATTTCTGAAACTTTTAATCAATAAATTGTATCTCTTTTTAGGTGGAAATGAGCACTTAGTTTCAGAGCTAAACGGCAGTACTGATCGTTTATTTGATTATATTAAAAATGGATTATTTTTATTTTTATCAATACCCATCTCTCTTTTCAGTTATAAATTTTATAAAGTTCGAAAGATCTTGGATTATCTACCAACAATAATTCAAATCACTTCAATACTTGTTTTATTTGAATATGGTTTTGCGAAAATATATAATCTACAGTTTATGTCTCCTGATTATTTTAGACTATCAGAAGAAATAGGTAATATGAGTCCAATGCGATTACTTTGGACATTTATGGGGGTTTCATATTCATTTAAAGTTTTTGTCGGTATCTCTCAGGTAATTGCAGCGACCCTTTTAATTTTTAAAAGAACTATGTTTTTAGGCTCATTAATGAGCTCTATTTTATTTTTGAATATTTTTATTTTTAATATGACATTTGATGGACCGCTAAAGTCATTTAGCTTTATTTTCCTTATTTCTAATCTTTTAATTTTATTAAGAACAGAGGAAGCGGCCTTTGTTTTAAAAAGAATTTTATCAAACAGAAAACTTGAAAAGAAGGAAGTTATCCTTTCTTTTGTTGTCCTTTTGCCTCTTGTTATGATGAATTATAGAGGATTTGACAATATTTCTGTGACAAAGGATTCACTTTCTTTTTCTGGAGAATATAGAGCCGTTTCAAGTTTAAATCATAACGTTAATTTTAGTTTTCCAAGAATGATTATAGAGCGGTATGGAAAAGTTAAGTTCTTTTCATCTCAGTATAAAGCTATCGATCTCGACTATTCAGGGGATGAGGGACATTTCGTTATTTTTGATAATGATAAAGAGATGCCAACGAAACTAATTCTTAATCGAGGGGATGAAAGCGGGCAAGTTTCGGTTCGAGGTATTTTAAATGGTATTGATTTTAATGGCGAATATAAACTTATTGATAAAGAAAAGCTTATTTTTAGACCTTTCAGATTTATAAATGACTATCCATTTAATGAGTCGGAATCATTTAAGCGTCGAAAGTTTTATTAAATTTCTTTTTTTCTCGGCTGTTTTAAAATAATTAAAAGTGCGATAATACAGAGAATTCCAAAGAATGGTAGTTTGAAAATAAAGATAATCCCAATGTGCATTAGTAATAATATAGGAATCAAAATTTTTTTTATTTTATGATGAAATAAAAAAATGGACGATAATTGAGTACCAATGGTAATAATGGATATTATCATAGTAAGATATGTAAAGTTTACGTTTATGTTTAGACCTAAATATTGATTAAGAAGTGAAAGTAGCGATTTTCCATTTATCCATTCTGGATGAAAAACCTTTTCAATACCAGCATGAAAATACATAGCAGCAACCATTGCCGTAAGAAGCTTCACTCCAATTATTGTTTTTATTGGAGACTTTTTATAATTATTGATAAAAATAAAAACTAATAATAAACGAGAGGCCAATTGATCAGCTCCATAGAGGAAGCCTGATTGATATTTTATAAAAATTAGATTCAATAAAAAAAGAATAATTGGAGTTATATTATTTTTATACCTAATTGAGAGGAGAATTAATCCCAGGAAAAGAGAATGTAGGTAGTAAATATAATTGTAAAAGACATGTTGAAATACATTTAAATCACTCGATTTAATCGTAAAGTAATAGGAGAGATGAATTTGTCTTTCTAAGAAAAAGAAAAAAAGTGTTATGTAGGCGATATTTAGAATCACTTCAAAGTTTAATTTAGAAACAATTGATTTTAAACACATAATTGTTTCCTTTTGATAGATAAGCTATTTTGTCTTGGTTTTGAGCCAGTTTATCTTTTATTTCTATGATCTCTTTTCTCTCTCCACTTACAATAAAATGAAAATCTTTTGTCGGGAAATCAATATATTACAGAGCTAAGTATAAATGGAGTCATTCGTTAGACTGCGTCGTTCTTTTTGAAAGAAAATAGGTGTATTTGATGATGTTATTCTTGTTTTATTTAAAAAATGATAGAAATTCTCAGAGAAGAGATAGTTGATTTCTGTTTCGTTGTCATTTGTAATAATTTTTTGAATATAGTCATTTTCATATTTTATATAATCTTGCTCTGGAGGTGGAAGAAAGTATGACCAAGATGTGTTGCCAAGAAATAGTGGTTTAAGTACCAAATTTGTATAGTGTGCAAATTGAATCAGAAAGTTGAGTTTATTAGTTTCTTTATATTCATATGGTGAAAGATAGAAAACAATAGTAATAATGATGATAAAAACTTTTTGGCTTTTTTAAATTT
>Ga0115005_10002711_pt1 | contig 14116 bp, 12 predicted proteins | sample ArcOceMetagenome_FD_87163 | JGI IMG/M metagenome (GOLD analysis project Ga0115005, IMG submission 87163) | Marine eukaryotic phytoplankton communities from Arctic Ocean - Arctic Ocean - Greenland ARC118M Metagenome | ecosystem: Environmental > Aquatic > Marine > Oceanic | place: Arctic Ocean... | reverse complement strand
GGGGTAGTGTATGGACTGGGCATTCAACAACTTAGCTGAAAGTTTGCTCATTCTTGGCATACTTTTATTAGTCATTGAAGTGGTAGTGTTGGGTTTTTCAACCTTTGTACTGTTTTTTGTAGGTTGCGCTGCGCTGGTCACTGCAGGTTTATTGTATGTGGGTATTATTCCAGATACTTGGTTATCGGCCATGTTTAGCACAGGCGTAGTGACTGCATTATCGGCCGCTTTGTTATGGAAACCTTTGAAAAACATGCAAACTCAAGTGGATACAACAAAAGTCAAAAGCGATTTGGTGGGCCATCGTTTTGTTTTAGTCGAAGATGTGGCGCCAGGCTTGACGCCTGAATATCATTATTCAGGTATCAACTGGAAGTTAATTGCCAGTGAACATTTGGTGGCAGGCACCCAGGTAGAAGTCATACAAGCTGATGTTGGCGTATTCCACATTAAAGCGCGCTAACGTTTTCATTGTGAGTGTCGGTTATGTAAGTCGGGTTGATCCCGACTTTTTTATTATTTAAGGTGCATTATTTGTCATTTTTTGGTGCTGCCTCGTATAGACAGTGAGTAGCCAACAACACCCAGTACAGTTAATAGAATATCTATGATTAAGCACAGACCTCTTTTTAAACATATTCGAGACCACGATACGCTTTTTAGCGAACTGGCAATGGCCAGGCACACTTATGCCCAAAGTCTTGGCCTCAAAGATTATGCGTATCACAAAACCCCGAAATTTATCACTGCTGATGGACGTAGGCTGACCATTGAGCCCGAGAGAAGTCTAATAGTGCAAGACTATCAGTCCTTTAGGGGAGTAAAGCATATTTTACAGCGGGAAATACCCGGTTTTTATATTGTGAATAACAGCGATATTGGGTTTCGCTACCCCACAGCGGCGATTGCGGGTCAAGATGCCCCCTTTATTAAACGCTTTCGCTCGGAGTTTTTTCATAAAGTGGATGAAGATAGAAGTATCTGTCGGCCACGCAATCTGTCTTATGGGATCAAAAGTCGTGGCAAAGGTGATAATCGGCAAGAATATGAAGTGTGGGTGCCGGATGAGGGGGTTGAAGTAGATCCCACGCCGTTGTTTATTGATAAGTATGGTGAGGATTTACCTGATGAGGTGCGGGAATTTGCTAGTTTGGAGCCTGTTGTATATGGTTGGATGGGAGTAAAACGCGCCGCTTTTGAAGCCATTTATCTGGATAACAAGAACATGGGTGATATTGCGATAAATCTCGGCTTATCGGTAGATGCCTATAATATTGGCGCCATGCCCGATTTATCTTATTCCCCTATTGTGGGCAGCTCGATAGCAGTGGGTAATGCAGAATTGGAATGGGAAGTTATGGGTTATTACGCCCCTAAAAGTACTCATCCTGATCACGATCAAGTTTGGTCCGCAATTAAACATACGATAGAAGCAGTCGGAATAGCGGTTAGTGGTAAATATGACAAGGTTGCGATTCCTTCAAGCGAGAGTAAGACAGAACGTATTCTTAGCTGTATCCAAGCGCAGCAGATTTCCACAGAACAAATTTTGGAGTGGAATCTAAAACCATGGGAGTTTTTGCAAACACAAAGTGAACATAGACGCAAAGCCCACGATCAATCTCGTACTGTTAACCTTCTTGGAAGACTAAACAGATTGTTTTATCAAGAAGAGTTTCGGTTGCCTTCACTATTAGAAATCCATGACCTCGTGGCACAAGTAAAACGTTAAATTCGACTGGTAATGCGTCTTTGATGATTAGTCATTACATGTTTAATAAGGCGCGTTTTCTTTTTGTTGATTGTTAGTCTAATGCTTGCTTAACATTTGGAAAAAATTTGTGGATCAATCTGCTCAATAGCGATTTCAAAACAGAAGTTGACCAATGAAACAAAGATGTTTTTTGGGCAATAACAATGCTTACAACACCTGAACAGGCAGTCCAATAATCATGATTATTTACTTTATTGGCTGGCCCTACTTCGTAAAGGTGTAATGACCACATTATCGGCAGTAATGTTATGGACACTTTTAAAGAATATGCAAACTCAGATGGACCTAACAAAGGCAAAAGGCGACGAACATATAATGGCAGGCACTCAGGTAGAAGTCATAGAAGCTGATGTGGGAGTATTCCATCTAGGACTGTTGTGAGTACAATATGTTTGTCTCGGATAGTATTTGGCTGTCTCGCCCCCTAGTCTTGAATAACTATTAGATGGATTGTTATCGATAATGTATTGCAAACGACATGCTATGTGTTTATCTGCACTATGGATAGATAAATGCATAGGTATCCAAGCCAGTCTCCCACCGTTCAAAATATCATAATTCACCTGCTTACCCACTTGGTGTTCAAAGTCTTGATGACTCAAAATATTATTTGTCATCAAAGTGATTAAGCGTTGATATGCTTGCCAATCATTATTGTTGTAATTGATAGTTTGATTAGCATTGATAAAAGCCGCTAGGCCCACCAATGGCATGATGGCGAAATTATGATATTCACGTGTTTTTGTGCCGCGCTTTAGTTCATTGGCAAGAAAGCCTCTACTATTAATGTCCGTCATCGCTTTTACCCATTGTTGATGCGCCCATCCAAAATATTCTTTGTTTTGTGTAATAACAGCCACGTTGATAACAGCCCAAGCAGCCCAATAGTCATGGTTGTTTCTTAAGCGAGCAGAACGATATTTATAATCCATTATCACTTGTGCAGCCAATAAAGAAAGCCAGTTTTCAATTGTTTGCTTTGTAGAGCTATCAATGGCTTGGCTTAGATCTAATCGTATGTAACTAGCTGCAATACTGGCAAGTGTCCACTTTCTAATGGCTTTCCCAGTCTTATTGATGTTGTGTGTTAATAATGCTTGATGGTTAGCCCAGTTCGTCAAATGATGAATATAACATTGTATATGTGCTGAGTGACCATTAGTGTTGACGATGGTATCTACGAGTCCGGTCATGTGTCTTTCGAACTCTTTGATCCCCTGAGTTTTTTTTTCGAAGAGCTGTGCGTTTTTCTCGCTCAGTTGATCCTTTGTTTTAATGTGTTGTTGATACTTGCTTGGTGGTTTTAAGCTGCCAATATAAGCAGGATAAGAACCGCATGTTGTGGTTTGTTGAGTTTCGAAGCGCGCAACTTTGTATTCGGGGAAGGGTTTCTTTAATTGGCTTGTATAAGGATCAGGAGTACATGAAAACAGACTTAATAAGATAAGCGCGATGACAGTTTGTTGTAAACTAGCACGGCAATAATTTACTGGCCTGAGCATAATTTTAACTCAGCATTTATGCTGTCTCGACTTGTGTTGGTTACTAATTTAGTATTGTTTATTTCTAGTGCAAGTAAATGAACATCCTTAGGTACATTTAAACTTAAAAAATCAATATAAAAAAGTGTGTCACCTGCACTTTGCAATGCATGAGAAAGCGAAGCCTTTGTATCTGAACCATTGTCAAACCATAGTTTCAACTCCACCGATTTAACTTGTGCGTTAATAAAAGTAAGTTCTGCCATCATTGATGATGAAAAGCGAGCAGCTTTATTTGTCATCAAAACTTCTGTACTTGGCGAATTCATATTGATTGCAAAAGAAGTATCAACTGTCGCGGTGTCTATTGAACACCTCTCATTTAATACTGCAATAAGTTGCCTAAATAGTGCGTTTGACGCAAACCCTTGGTTTGCTTGAAATTGCCAAACAATGGTGCTGACATCAACATTTTTATTGACAATATCATCTATTAATTGCAGCCACCCCCATTGATGTGAGCTTTCTGATTGAGCATAATTTAAAACTGTTGAAGCAGTCGAGGCAGCTAATAATTCCGCAAATTGAAAGCGCTCTTGTTGTGCGAGTCGATCTCCTAACAGAGCAATATTGAAAGCTGAACTATTTTTATCCGAATTTTTAGTGATGGTAAAATTAGCTGAATATTCTGGCTCAAGAATGAAGTTACAAATTGACTCAGCGTAACTTCTTATTGCCCCACTAGCCGACAATTGTCCCGTTGGAGTAGCCGCAAACGTTGCGAGATTTTTTGAATCTGACTGCGTAATAAAGTCGGCTATTTTTTCTGTGTACCATTTTGCGCCAGAAGGCGTCCAATCAAAGCTACTTTTGTAGAAAAGATTGTTAGGTAGCTTAGCGGCCAAATCGAAAGTATTGATGATTTTGCCCAAGGGCTTGATATCAGCTAACAAACGACTAAATTGAGTATTAAGTGTGTTTTCGTCAAAGTCAGTGACTAGTGTCGCCATTTTATCATTGAAAACGAGGCCCCGAGGTGGAGTAGGAACCAAAATCAATACTATTTTGCGTTCCTGTAAAAGGTTTGCAAATCGACTTAGATTATTTTTTTCTTGCTGGCTAAGTACATTGTGATCAATCTGTAAATCCAATTTCTCGCTAACAAGCCAACCTTTGTTACTCTTGACTACATTTCCGAATCGCTGAAACCTAACGTTGGAAGGCTCATTTATTTCATCGCATAGTTCCACAACGGTGTTAATGGGATAAGTTGGTGGTGTGTCTGAGGAAGCCGGAAATGATATTAAGCCGAGGCACAGAAGTATGATCGTGAGCGTTGATGTAACACGTTTCAAATAGTTAAATTTTGGGTTTAGATTATTGCTCATTTGGTCGAACCATTATCGCTGAATCAGCTTCCCAAAGCTTGAGGGTTATATTTGTTTCTAAAGGTAATAAATCCCCTCTAAATTGAGATGTAGACTGACCATTTTGCTCAATATTGATATTTGATAGGCCGAGTGACTCTATGTGTTCAGCAAATACACCACCGCTTTGATTGCCAGCAATAAGTCCACCTACTAAGTTTCCACTAACACGTTGTTCGTAGGGGTCAATCATTAAGTCTCGGTAGGTATGATCGCTTAAGTCTCTGGTGTGAAAATACACTCCTGCTCCACGATTATTTAAAATAACATTATGTTGAAGTGTAATGTCGATACTATTGCGTAACCTAATCCCATGCTCTTGGTTGTTAAAGACTTGGTTACCATATAACAGGTTGTCATTTGATTCATACACAGTGATACCGTCACCACCATTATTGTACGTTTTATTAAACGCAACGACATTATTGCTGCTTTGACGGTCAAGCATGATCCCAGAACGGCCACTTGTAGATACTTCGTTGTGCATAATATAGCTATTATTTACAAAGCGAGAACCAATAATTCCATGACGTTGTTGGGTATGTGTCACTTTATTGTAAGCAATAATTAGATTGCTAGAATAGTCATGAGGATCGATACCATAAATAACACTGTTGACGTATTGGTTTCTTAATACCACAACGTCTTTGGCACCGTAACTATAAAATCCAAAGTATAAATCCTTAAAGCTAGAAGCGATAATCCAACCTGTTGGCGGATTTAAAAGGTGGGGTGTTTCGGATATATTTACTTGCGCTAAGTCTACTTTTGATATTTCTTTTAATCCAATCCCATAAGCACCTGCCGCTTGATAACCCAAGGACTCAAAATGGCTTTTATAAAAATAAATTGAGCTACCGCTACTGGACATAATAAATGGGCGAAATTGTGTTTTATCTCCCGTATAGCGAGCAATTGTTTGGGTGTATTCATTCCAACCAAAAATTGAAGCGTTGTTAATAAATAGTTGACCACCTACGAATATAAAAGCGCCAGTTGTGCTAGATAAATATATTTTTCGCCCATTATCAATGGTTAATACGGCGTTAGCGGCAATAATAATAGGTAGTTTTACTAGATAAGAGTCACTTGCTGTTTTTTTTACAAAATTTACTGCATATTGCAATAATTCATCTATATCGACTTTGCCGTTTTCAATCACAATCACTTGCGGTAATCTTTTTTGACGCCTTGCCAACTCAGCAAATTTGTCAGAATAAAACACGTCAGTTTGTTTTTTAAATTCAGATAAACTGGCAATGCGTGCTGAGCCTTTGTTCGTCATTGACGCTTGCATTTTTTCAATGGATTGCCCTGTGAATTCTGAAAGGTCAGGCAATGTTGGCTTGGCAACTGCAATAGAATCTTTAGGAAGTGTTTGTATTTGCTGCGCCTTTACAAAGCATGCTAACAATGCGCATAAAGTAAGACCTAAAAATAGGATCAGTTTTTTCATTGGGTTAATACCTAAATTGCGCTTCAAGGGTCATTCTGTAGTCAGTTGACTGATCAGTAAGGCCAGATTCGGGTTTAAAAATACCTGCTCGGAAACGTAATAAGTTCATATTCCATAAAATTGGGTTTTGTGGAAAGTAGGTCAGGTTAACGTCCACACTTTTTCCTATAGATTTCTTGCCCGCTACTGAGTCAATGGGTCTACCAGTGACAAAAATGGGTTGCTGATCATTATTTTTCTCATAGATTCCCAACATAACAACTGTCTGCCATGAAGCATTAGGATCCCAAGAAAGAAAAGCACTAATTTGCTGTAAATTGGTAAGGTCTGCTCTTAATGCTTCGTTAAAGCGGTACATATACTGATTGTTACCAAAGTAGCGTCCTCTATTAGTATGCAGCCCAGTTTGGCTAAAATTATTAGTTTCGGTGTCTGAGCTTCCACCTGAACCTTTGACGTAAGTGAGCCCAATAAATATTGGGTTATTGGAAAGTGAATATCTAATACCTGTATCAATCGCATAACTGTTGATGTCTTTTAGTTGAGCTTGGTTGGTTGAGCCTAAAAATATTGCATCACCACTTTGTTGAATCCACTCGAATCTATATGCCCATCGACTCGCATACCTTTGTTCTGCCCATTCAGAGGATAAACCTATAGCCAACCAACTAACATTTGCGTTTTGGCCTTTGGCATATAAGCGGTTTTCATCAAGTAATTGATTGTTGTTTTGATCTGCGTAAGCGAAGCGAATGTCGACTGAATGATAAGCTTGCCAATCCCAAGAAGCTCCTCCAAATACTCTGAATACTTCTTGATTTTGGGGCAATAATTCAGATTCAGTTCGAAAAGTTTCAAATTCTTGACCTACAACTATTGTCCAATCAAGTTGTGTGGTATCACCATACCAAGACAAGGACTCTATATCGACATCCCACCAAAGACCGGTTCTTTCTCTAAGTCTTTGTAACCCAAATGTAAGATACTCTTTTGGATAGTCTGTTAAACCTGAATATCGAACCCAAGCTTCGCGAAGCTGTAAATAATAGTTCTCGTCGTTGTCGAGGGTCCGTTCTAAATCGTTATCATCGATTAACGATGCTTCTTCGGTAAAAGCCTTCGCTCTAGCGTCAAAAGACCATGACCATTCTTCACTCAAGCTGTCTGAAGCCCCAAGCCTTGCTTCTATAAAAAAACTGTCTGCTTCAATGCTCGAGTTACTAGTTCGGTGATTTTGATTACGCTTTGTAAATCCAGGTTTTAACCAGGGATCCCATTGAACTGCCTGCGTAACAAACGATGAGAGAGTCAGAGTCAAGGCTATTGCGGTTCTCATGATTTTGTTTTTTCGCCTAATAAATATGCAATGTCGTCTGGATCTATTTCTATTCTCTGCCATACATCTACACCATCTGCTAATTCCGACATTACAGTAGTTTCGACTGTCTGTTGTTGTGTTTTAGTTAGTTTTAAATGTGAAATTTGCAGCGCCTCATCCGCATCCAATTTTCCACCTAGCCGTTCATAAACTATAGCAAAAACACTGGCATAAATAGGATTGTAAAGGTAGTTTTTGGGGTCTGAAAATTTATTTGCTAAATATTGATAGGCTTCTAAATAAAACTCACGCCCAGCCTCAATAATAGAATTAACAGCATATTGAGCATCGTATTGAGGCTCAATGTCAGTGAGCTCTCCAGATAAAATGAGTACACCCATTTGGTATTTTGCTTCGGGCTCAGATTGGGCGTTCTTAAGGTAGCCATAAGCTATAGTTGGATTTTCCGCTACTAATTGACCGTCGAGGTAGAGTCTAGCTAAATATAAACTAGCAGCGGCTACTTGCTCCTCATCTAGTTTTTCCAATCGATTAAGTAACGTCTCAAACGGGATTAAGTCAGGATGCCGCAACGCAAGTTTAGCAGAGACCAGAAACACTGAATCGCTGCTTTGTAACCATGGTTGGATAACCTTCAAAGCAATGTTTGGGTTTCTATCGCCAATATTATTAGACGCCAGTAAATCAGCAATGGAAATTAATTGTTTTACAGAAATTTGTTCGTTTTGATAGGCATTATGGCTGTCTGATATGTGCTGATCAAATGAACCTATTGCGTGTAACTTGGTTAGTCGAATATTGCTTCGAATACAATAAAAATGATAGTCAACAACAGTAGAGTCGCAGAGCGAGATTAACTGCTCTTGGAAAGCTAATGGATCAAATAGCGCGTCAATAACACGCAACAACTCTTTAGGATCAATACTGTCATCATCTTGCATCTCAGTCAGTAGTTGTTCAATGAAGCCCACCTCATCAGGGTGGTAGTTTTGAATAAAACGGCTAAGCTCAACCGCTACATCGTGACTCGATTGTTGGCGATACATAAGAACATTTTTGGCTAGGGGTCGCACACTAGGATCGATGTGGCTGACTTTAGCAAGCCAACGGGTATAACCTAATCTAGATTTGTCAGACCAAGGTAATAAAGGCGAATACCACTGTTGTGCTTTAAGAAGTTCATTTTCATCTTTTTGCTGAAGGTAAAAATCTCCAAGAGCTAAACTTACTTCGTTATACCCTTTATCCGCCAAATGCACTAATTGCTCAATACCGGTTTGTTGAAAACCGTTTTCAATTGACCACTTAGCGCGTTCAGTATCAGCGACGCTACTGCAACCTGCTAATAGAAGCGATATAAAGCAAACCGCTGCTTTAGATAGGGAGTTGCTTTGCATTGAACTATCTCTAAAATACAAAATCACCTACTTTTACTATTGCTGGTTGATTGGCAAAGGATATAGGAAGTGCTATTTCAGGCTCAATAGTAACTAAGACAGCGTAAACTTTATGCTCTTCTAATCGGATATCTTCAGGTACAGTTAAAGCAGTAATTTCTCCCTTAATTGCCGCATTACCGTCTATTAAATCAATTAAAACTTTAGTACCGATAGTTAATTTACTCAAATCAGCATTCTTAAACCGTGCCAAAATTTGTGACTTTGAGTTAGCACCACTTAACGATAATAAGTGCTGACCCTGAGAAACAAATTGTTCATTTTTTGCAGATATACTTAAAACTGAGCAATCACATGGACTAGTAACCGTACTCCTAATAGTGCGTTCAAGTAATTTATCCAATTCACTCACTTCCATGTTAGCTGCGCCAGCTACAGTGAATACATCGGTAAGTAACGGCGAGCTTATAATGGCAAGCGGTTGGCCTTTAGTGACACTGTCACCTGTGTTGGCTAATACCTCAATTTGACCGTTTTTTGGTGACGATAAACCATTTTTTTCAACACTCACGACTGCTGTTGTAGACTGCACCACAAAAAAGTGCTGATGAATTGAAAATAGTACATAGGTAAAAGCTAATAGGCTTAACATTACAAAGGCTGTTGTAAACAATAGAGCGCGTAATTTTTCAGAGCCAGTCAATGCCTTACTGATTGCATCTTCTCGGGCCTTGGAGAAGTTATCTCTGCTAAGTGTGGATAAAATATCGTTAATGTTAGTGATTTCACCACTAAGAAACTTGGTAATAATGGTTCTTAGGGTGGCTATTTCTTCCCTACCTAGTTCATGAAATTCACAACCATAGCGGGTGTCTTTCTCACCATGAACGCCTACCACTTGAAACTTCACATCGAGACCAATCTCTAATGAGTTAAATTTAAAAACTAATGAACCTTCTTCGAAATCACCCACAGTTAGTTGTAGATCTTTAGAAGAAAAGGCAAAACCTGTTGCAGATAAATTGAGAATAGGAAGCTGCAACTTTTTGCCTTCTTGGTCAGTGATAACCAATGAGCTAGGTAATTTTACCCTAGAATGCCGACGCTGAGCCTCTGATTCATGAACGATGTTTGTATTGTTAGATACGGTGGTCATGTTTCATCCTAGTATTTAGACAAGACGCATTATAAATGCGAAAAAAAGACAAAACGCACCAAACGTCATTAGGCGCGCAGAATAGATGTTAAAATTTCTTTGGAACTTATCATCAATTTGTTTTGTAGCGGTTTTCTGTCGTGTCCACGACTGTCTATCTAACCTAAACGAAACATATACTTTCATCAAAGCACCAAAAATTTGATTGAAATAAAGCAAAATTGGATACAAAGGACTAATTCTATGGCCACTAAACATTAATAAAACCGTGATTATGGTTCGTGTTAATGCAATCCATAAAAGATACATCACTAAAATGGCAATTCCATATTTAAATGCCGCCACAATTGCAGCAGAGAGGCCAACTAAACTCGTCCACATCGAAATACGTTGATCCCACAACACATAATAAGTCAGTATCCCTAAACGCTTGATACCAAGCTTAGTCGCTCTATGATTTTGACGAAGTGAATTACCTGTCCAACGAAACATGAGCTGCTTTGCTGCACGAAAAAAGTTTCTATCTGGTGGATGTTCCCAAGTATTTATAACAGCATCGGGCACATAATAGGTGTCCCATCCACGCTGTATTAGAGAAAACCAGCTACTTTTATCATCGCCAGTGAGGAATTTAAATGTTCCGAGACGCCAATGTTTAAGGTGATCATTTTCAACATCATTGATAAAGGAAGTTTGAGTCACTACCGATGCTCTGAAAAATGACATTCTACCAGTTAGTGTTAATACACGTTTCGCTAGTGCCATCGAACTCATATTAACGTGGCGTTGTGCAAACCTTAATTTGTGCCATTGACTCATCACTTCTGAGCCCAGTACTTGGCAAGTTTCGTTTGTCGTCAATGCGCCAACATTTGGATATAAAGAGAAAAATGGAGCACATTTACCCACAACACCAGGCTTGAGTTCGGTATCGCCATCAATTACTGATACCAAGGCTGTACCATCAGGTAAATCTTTTGCAATACAGCGAAAACCGTTAGCCAAACCATCACGTTTTCCTGTTCCTGCAATCCTCACAATCTTAAGTGATATATGTGCGGGTGGTGTAAAATTTTCCCACAAATTTTTAATGAGCAGTTCATCTGACATTTCAACTACAGAAGCAACAACTGTGGTTGGGTAGCCACACTCAATTGCCTCTTTGATAATTGATTTGTAAACTTTAGCAGTCGTCATCGCATCTATTCTAAAGCTTGTTATCATAAGGTATATATGCGAGGGCTGTAGGTACTCCAATGCTTTATTTGCCAAATGTTTCTGGCGAGGAAAAACTATATAAAGAAACATCATACCTCGCACAAAATGCATCATACCAACGCCATAACGCCAGATACCTAATGCGCCTATAATAAAAATGAAGTTGGGATGGTCAGCTACCAAAACACCATAAGGAACCGCAAGTAATAATAAACCTACAAAGGTTAGCCATAAAAGCCAATTCGTCATAGTGAGCAAAGATTCTCTCATTTGAATACTACCAACATATACCATGCTGTTTTTTGGGGCTTTGTGTTGTAATTAAGCCTGCTAAATCGAGGATAGTCTTATCCTTAGGTAAAGCTTCAATAATATGGCGAAATTCATCTTCAGCATTGCCGATAATGATTAAATCAGCAAATTCGATAACTTCTTGGATATCGTCGCCAAGTAGCCTTAACAGATAAGGGTAAGGTATGGTTCTTGCGACATCATGACTATTGCCATTCGCCGCAAAACTTTTGTTTAAGTTTGGATCGTATATCTGCAGGTCATACCCCCTTCCAGTAAGCATGTTTGCTAATTCGACTAAGGGACTCTCTCGTAAATCGTCTGTACCGGTTTTAAAGCTGAGTCCGAGTAACGCAATTCGATTTTTGCCTAGTTTTTGAATTTCACTAAAAGCTTTATATATGTGTTTTCTATTGCTCTCTAAAATAGCGTGAAGTAAAGGAAGTTGTATATGATGAGCCCGAGCAAAATGGTCAAGAGCCCTTACGTCCTTAGGTAAACAAGACCCTCCAAATGCAAATCCAGGCTTCATATAACAGCTTGAGATATTCAATATTTTATCTTTACACAAAGTCTCCATTACTTGACGTCCATCAATACCAAAGCTTTTAGCTAGACTCCCTATTTCATTTGCAAATGCTGCTTTTGTAGCATGCCATGCGTTGCAACTATATTTGACTAACTCTGCAGCTTCAGCGGGTAAAATAATCGTTTCACATAAGAGATTTTGATATAACGCCTTTAGCGGAGCAGCCGAACGTTCATCAATAGCGCCAATTAAGGTTATCGGCGGATTTTTATAATCAGAGATTGCGCTTCCTTCTCTTAAAAACTCAGGGTTGGTTGCTAAGCCAAAGTCTTTGCCAGCCGTTAATCCAGATGTTTTTTCTAAAATAGGTTTTACAAAATCTAAAAGGGTCCCAGGCAATACGGTACTTCGCAAAACAATTAAGTGATATTTAGATTTTTTTGTAAGTGCTTGACCCAATGATGAGCAAACTTGTTTTATGTAGCTAAGATCCAATCCACCTTGTTTATCAGAGGGCGTACCCACACAAATGAAGGATATATCCGAATTCAAAGTGGCAAGTTGTATATCGTCGGTGGTCGTTAGGTTACCTGTTTGTTTTACTGCGGCATTGATCAAATCATCAAGACCCCGCTCCACAATAGGAGCTCGACCTTCATTAATTTTTTTTAATTTTTTTTTATCTGTATCGACGCCTATTACAGAATGGCCTTCGTCTGCTTGGCAGGCAGCACAGACAACTCCTACATACCCTAGGCCGATAACACTGATGGTTAACATAGTGTTATGACTACCTTTTAACCTATTGATTTTACGGATCCGTCCATGTATCTGTGGCGAGGCAATGGGTAGATATCATTGTACCTATGCCAATGGCAGCGGTCGTATTCGTAAATAAGTTGCCACAAGTAACATCTGATGTAGCACCAGTTACAGCGCCAGTGGCAGGATATATGTTTGCGGTATCGGTACGAGCATCTATACCAATGGCCGCTAACGCTACGCGATCATCTGTTACGATTGAGCCTGCTGATATATCGAGTGCGGCACCAGCAAGAGGAGAATAGCCTACCAAATCAGGACCAAGCAATGAACTTGCTGTAGATCCTGCTGAGATAGAGAATAATATACTTCCTAAAAATAAATTTGTTAATTTACTGTTCACGATATTTCCAACATTGAAATATAAACGTTATTAGTAATTCCGTTGATATTGTTACCAACATCTAATCCTAATGCTGGCTTTCAAGTAATAAACAGTGACGTCGATGGGGGAAAGGCTAACCTTTCACAGAATGACTTTTTTGAACATAATGAATAGAGTTTATGCAGAGGTTGCGTTAATAAAATGGCAACAATATATTTGTAATATTTTCTAATGCGACAAGGCTTAGTTTCTGAATACCTGCCACAAACGTTGGTAACGTATAAAACTATTCATCACAAATTAATATAGGACTTATATTGGAGTACCGACATTAAACTTTAGTCTCATAAAACGTTGGTTAAGTATTTTGCTGTTTGTTTGAACGTCAATCTCTAACGAGCAATTGTTCTGGTTTATTTGTATAAAATTCTTTGTAAACCAAGAATTTCAATATGCCTAGTGAGAGTCGACAATCAATCTTCAAATGTTTCACAACAAATAAGCCTACCTTTTATTGAACCGAAGTTTAAAGCTTAAGCGACATGATAATGTCTAGAGCATTACTTTACTGCTCTTGTGTAGTTAAAATTTGAGGTATTTGTGTTCCTCATTTATTTATAAACTTTTGAACCTGAACACGTAGATTTTGAGGCAACTTTGAAAAGTTGATACGTTAAAAAGTTTGATCGTCAAAGGTTAGCAATATAACTTTCTATCTTTAGAAGTTTAAGTCAGCGTTTAATTTTATTTTTTAAATCTAGAGATAGAAAATAGGCAATTATTCACCAGCTATCTGCATATTTTCAATTAAAACCGAGCCAGTTTGCACACTGCCGCGGGTCTCTTGTTCGGCACCTACAGCCACAATATTTTTCAACATGTCGGTTAAGTTACCTGCAAT
>Ga0115005_10002708_pt1 | contig 14117 bp, 12 predicted proteins | sample ArcOceMetagenome_FD_87163 | JGI IMG/M metagenome (GOLD analysis project Ga0115005, IMG submission 87163) | Marine eukaryotic phytoplankton communities from Arctic Ocean - Arctic Ocean - Greenland ARC118M Metagenome | ecosystem: Environmental > Aquatic > Marine > Oceanic | place: Arctic Ocean... | reverse complement strand
TTTTCAAAAGTATATAAAAAATACGCTATCGAGATAGGCAATGTTAATTCACGACTCTTGCAAAACAACCCGCTTTTATAAATTATAAGATAAACGTTAATATATGCCCGACCATATCACTTGCCATAAAAGCACTAAGTGGTTACATCAAAATCTATTTAGGCGTGTTTTAATTAACTCATTTGATATAATTATTGGTTATTAAAGATATTGATGTCAACAACCCTAATTCTAATATCTCAGTAAGTATCCTATCACCAATAACCGTATAAAACTTTACTCAGTAATTCGAATATAACTCAAATACCTTTGATGAATATTTCTAACATAATTGACGGGTTCTGTGCCACGTACATAACCAAATCTTGCCTTTTTGTAATATTTTTTTTGCTGTAATAGTAACATCGCTTTTTCAACATGGTTAAACCATTTATCGTCTCGTAATCCTAATTTTCGGGCCAAACGTTGAGCATCTTTCACATGACCATAACCTGCATTATATGAAGCAAGGGAAAAAAATATTTGTTCTTGTACGGGTAAATCTTTAGAAAACCTCTCTCGCGTCCAATTAAGATAACGAATGCCAGAAGATATTGCTTGTTCGGGCTCGGTCAAGTTAGTTACCCCTAATTCTTTAGCCGTACGAGGCAACATTTGCATTAAACCTTTAGCGCCACTTGAATTATGTGCAAGAGGGTCAAAACGACTTTCTTGGTACATTTGAGAAACGATTAAGCGCCAGTCAAAGTGATACTCAGTTACGTTATTTTTAATAATATCGTCATACGGGGATAAGTCAGAACCCACTTGAAGACGAGACTCCCTGTGTTTATTTTGATGGGTAGTGCTTTTAAAATATTTATTTTTAACAACATTGTAAAATGTTTTACGATAATGTTGACGAATGAATTCATTTAAACGGCTAAGCAGTTCTGGGTTATTATTTCTTGTCAAATAAGCATAAGGAATACTATCTTTTAGCTTTAGTGGTGTAATTATTTCATCTCTAAAATTTTTCTCAATAGCAACCAAGTTACTATCAGCTATGGTCAAATCAATTTTTTTATCAGCAACTTGGGCGATGAGTAGCTCTGTCGCTAATAATTCGTCGGCGGCAACTAAAGTGGCTTTATATTTTGTTGCCAACTTTTTGGCTGTTTGCCAGAAACTACTGCTTCGTCGTACGGTAATGATTCTACCTTCTAGGTCGGCTAAACTGTTAATGGCAGGACTTTCTTGGTGGGCAACTAATAACTCAGCTACTCTGTTGTACCGAATACTGGACTGTATTTTTTCTTGCTTGATGCTAAGTAACCGGCTTTGTGTTCTTGATAAACCAGCAGCAATCATATCGCCGCGGCCTTCTTTTAGCATGGTTAACATCTCATCATATGAATCCGCCACCACCATCTCAAGCTTGAGATTATTTAAATGAGCAAAACGTTTCATTAATTCATATTCAAAGCCCAATAATTCACCACGCCATAAAAAGTAAGTTTCAGGGCTGTTTCGAGTGATAACTCGAAGTGGCAACTTTTTTTTCTGTAATGTTTTAAAATCAAACTTTCGATTGGGCTCTGCAATTTGTGTTACGTGATGTTCAGAAATAAAATTATTGAGTTTATTGAGCAGTGTGAGATTTTTCAGATTGACCATCCAAGCTAAATCAATACCGTTAGGCATTGTTAACAACACTTTGATGTCGTCACGGTATTGTTTTAATGTATCAAAAGCAAAACCATCGATTGCACTATACTCAAAGGTACCTTTAATGAGTTCGTCAGCCAATTGTTCAGAGTTTAACGATTCTTCTAATATATTGATTGTCCAATGAGGAAATTCTTTTTCAATACTTTCTTGATAAGCTGAACCCGCAGAAAGTGTAATTAAAATATTTTCTTCACTGGTGGGAGTTTTAGCTTTTAATGTACCAATTAAAACTTCTTTATCGCGTAGTATTGGATAAGTAAAATTAAATCGTTCATTTCTTTTTTTAGTCATGGTTAAATGACGAGGAATGAGATCAGCTTTAAACAACTCTAGCTGGACAAACATTTCTTTTAAATTACTTACCGTTATCCATTTGACTTGCAAATTATGCTCTTCAGCAAATAATGATAGCAATTGTCGATGATAAATACTGGTTGATCCATAACGTGGTAATGCCGCTTCCCCTTCTTGGTCCAACTTTAATGCCGTAATAAAACCCGATGCTTTGATTTGCTGCCAAGTTCTCAAACTTGGTTTTTTGACTTTAGGTATTTCTTGATCTATAGATTGAGCATCAATATTTTGTTGGTCATTGTTTTTACTTATATTTTGCTCACAAGCAAAAATAAAAAAAACAAGTGCAAATAGCCAAGAAAGGTTTTTAAGCATTGGTTAAATATTCTATGATAAGTTTTTTACTTTGACAATAATAATAGCCAAAAAAGACTATGGTAGTCGTTCGGGTTGATTATAGTGAGTATAAACATCAGCTGAGCTATATTTATTATTTAGAAATTATTAACAATGAGACTTCTCACGCTTACATTTATAACTAATTTGAAATTAACAGCAAATACTGCAATTTTTAAGCGAAAATCAACTTAATACCGTTTATTAACCTGCTCTATCTTTAGCTATAGCACCTAATGTTGCAGAAGATACGGTTAATTCATCAACTAATCCACGTAACATCTTTTTAGGTAACTTTTTAATAATCATTTCTCCGACTTCATTTGAATTGCTTGCCGCAGCAAAGAGTAGTAAATTTTTTCCGTTGCAAGCAACATCTTCAAATATAGATCGTAACTTTATACGTTGTGTTTTTAATAAAGACCGAAGTCGTTTTTTATCATCTGCGGCAACATATTCACATAAATTTTGAGCAATATTATTGGCTGATGCGTTGGGAGTATATAGTTGCGTCATTAATAATATAATTATTGAGGTAGTACCCGCGATGTTATTCTTCAAAATTCGCTCCTTAAAAACTAATACATAAATTATCTTGCGCTATTTCAAGTGTAGCTGTTATTTTCACTATTACATTTTTATCATCTTATTTTATTTAATACCAATCAAATTTTTTTAATTCACAAAATAACTGTAATTATTTTTGCAATATAAATGTATTAATAACGTCTAGTGATTATTTATACATTGGGTTGCTGGACTTTTGAATAATAAAGACTGCTGGTAAACGTATAACTACCAATAAAACATATGACTCTGACATGCTAATAGTGAATATACAATTCGTTGCTGAGCAAGTTACCTGCGGTCGATATGTTTCTGAGTTATTAATGACACAAAATAAACAAAGCGATAAAGGTATGATGGCCCCAAAATAGCAAAACGATTTTTGCTCGCTTTTTAGGTATTTATTGCCCTCAAGCGTCATAAGGCTCAGTTGATGACTTTCATTAACTAAAGACACTTGAACACTGTTTATAATATATTTACAAGCTTTGACTAATTTACGTGTTAACCATCTTTTGGGTTCAGTGGCGTCTTTAATATTAATTGATAAAAACCTAAATCCAACCAACGACCAAATTTAAATGCGACCTCATTAATGGTACCTACATGAACAAAACCCAGCTTTTCGTGAAGTATTCTACTCCCCATATTTGAGATATCTAACCCTCCAATCATAGTATGGTATTGCTGCTGTTTTGCTATGCCTATCAATTGTTCCATTAACTTTCCGCCAATGCCTTTCCCCCGATGGTCTGAATGTATATAAACGCAGTGTTCCACAGAATATTTGTACGCGGGCCATGCTCTGAAAGTATCATAAGAAGCAAATCCCATCAGTTTTCCTTTTTTGTCTGTAACACCAACGACAGGAAAACTTCCTTTTTTTTTGTCTAAAAACCAACGAGTCATATTTTCAATTGTACGAGGCTCATAATCATAAAGGGCTGTCGAATTAATAATAGTTTCATTTAAAATTTCAAGTATTTCAATTGCATGATGTTCATATGTGCAATTTACAAAGTCCATTAATTTTTCCTATATGACTAGTGGCACGTTAAGTGGCAAAGTTGTTCGTAATAATGTTCGGGAATTATAAAGCAAACTTTTTTGGCTTTACTCATCAGGTTCATAGTTAATCGCCCTATTTGCAATTTCAAATGAAAACCCTTTCGTTGACGTTAAATGGCGTAGAGCTTTTTGTTTTAGTTTTATATCTACGATAGGTTCTTCACCGAACTTCCTGACTTTTAATATGAGAGCTTTCGTAAAGTAATCATCTTCGGATGTTTCTAATTCATTTATGCAATCATTAATTGTTTTGGATTGAAAGCCTTTTAAATAGAGTTTTTCCTTTATTTTATTTACCCCTAAATTTTTATCAGCAAACCCAACAGTGAGTCTTCTTGCGTAGCGAAAATCATCAATAATTTCGTTTTCCATCAAATAATCAAGAGCAGCTTGATTGTATTGAGTGTCCTCTTTGAATAACAATTTAGCTTTTTGGAGTAAGGCTTTGGCTGAATAATCACCATATCGTTCAATCATCCATATCATATAACCAAGCACTCGTTTGTATGAAATTTCTTGTGGCTTTTTGTCTTTTTTTGATTGGTACATACTAAGGTTCGTTAGTTAATAAATGAGGGTTTTGTCGGTAAAAGCGTGTCGTTAATCTGTTTAGAAGTCCCTTGTTAGGAATCATACTAGAGTGCCATAGTATGATTCCTAATAATATAAAAAGTAAAAACATTAGTCACGATAGAAAAACAATTTCTGTAATAAAGAGAGAGTTACTGTTGATTTATTCTTTTCAAACGCAAAACACTACCGCTCTCTTTTCATCGTTCACATTTTCTCAATCGAAATAGCAATCGATTTGTAAGTTGGTGTACCACAATCATCAGCGATACTTTCTAGTGGCACTAATGGATTAGTTTCCGGATAGTATGCTGCCACGCACCCTTCAGGTATTGAGTACTCTATAATTTTAAAATTAGAGATTGACCGTTCAACACTATCACTTGATACGGTTGTTATTTTTACATGGTCACCATTACGTAATGACTGTTTTTTGATATCTATATCATTCATGAATATCACATTACGTTCTCCGTGCACTCCTCTATAGCGATCGTCCAATCCATAAATACTGGTATTGTATTGATCATGTGATCGCATAGTTTGTAGGGTTAGTACCCTATTTTTAGTCAGTAACTGTGCTCGTTCATGGGCGAGTTTACCAGGTATTTTGTCATCACAAAACATGGCTTTTTTCAACGGTGTTCTCCATTGACGTTGTGCTGCAGTGTTTTGTAAGTAAAAACCTCGTCCTTCTTTTATTCGTGCGTTATAACGATCAAAACCAGGTATAACAACACTAATTTCATCACGAATTAACGCATAGTTACTCGCTAATTTATTCCAATTTACTATTTCATCACCTAAAGTAGCTGTTGCTATACCTGCTACAATGGAAGTCTCTGAACGAAGCTTTTCAGATGCAGGCTCATTTTGCCCTGTTGACGCATGTACCATACTCATTGAGTCTTCTACCGTAATACATTGTTCACCGCTCGTTTGTCGATCAATTTCTGTACGCCCGATGCACGGAAGTATTAATGCGCGTTTGCCTGTGACGACATGGCTCCGATTTAGTTTAGTACTTATCTGTACGGTTAAATCACACTTATTGAGGGCTTGATGAGTTCGTTTAGTATCAGGTGTCGCTGCCGAAAAATTACCACCTAAACCTATAAATATCTTAGCTTTATTTTCTAGCATTGCATGGATAGATTCAACCGTGTTGAAGCCCGAAACACGTGAAACATTAAAAATGTAACGTTTTTCTAATGCGTCAAGAAAGTCCATGGATGGTTTCTCATTTATCCCCATTGTACGATTGCCTTGCACATTTGAATGGCCGCGAACTGGACAAGCCCCTGCCCCGGACTTACCTATGTTTCCTCTTAGCATTAGCACATTCAATAGTTCTCGAACTGTAGCGACAGAATGACGATGTTGGGTAATCCCCATCGCCCAAGTAAAGATAACCTTATCACTACTCACGTATATCGTTGTTATCTGTTCAATTTCTTCTCGTTGTAAACTACATTGCTCGAGGACTTTGTCCCAATTACTTTCTAAAACACTGCGTTTATAGGCTTCAAAACCATGACAATGCTCTTTGATAAAAGCTGTATCTAATATTGAGTTGTCATGTTCAAACCGTTCAAATAAACATTTTGCGACGCCACGTAATAATGCCATATCTCCGCCTAACCGAGGCGTAAAATAATATTGACTGATTGTAGTACCCGTTAAAAATATCATTTCTTTAGGGCTTTGGGGATCTGTAAATTTTTGCAATCCGCGCTCTTTTAAGTTATTAACAGAAACTATTTTAGCGCCGCGCTTATTCGCCTCGCGCAATGTTCCCAACATGCGAGGATGATTAGTACCAGGGTTCTGGCCAAATACGAATATCGCATCCGCTTTAGAAAAGTCATCCATGGTAACTGTGCCTTTACCAATACCAATACTCTGTGTCATCCCTATTCCAGATGCCTCATGGCACATGTTAGAGCAATCTGGAAAATTATTAGTACCTAATACTCGACCAAATAACTGATATAAATAAGCCACTTCATTACTTGCTCTACCAGACGTATACAATAATGCTTCATTGGGAGAAGATAGTGCTTTAAGACTTGTACCTATTATTTCGAATGCACCATCCCAGCTAATCGGTTGATAGTGTTCACTTTCACCGTCGTAATACATTGGCTCAGTTAAACGGCCACTTTTTTCGAGGGAATGATCATCCCATTGTTGTAATTCTTTTATAGAATACTGTTTGAAAAAATCGCTATTTACACGTCTACTTGTTGCTTCCCACGCTATTGCTTTAACGCCATTTTCACAAAAGTCAACTTTACCCGCATGTGTAGAATCTCCCCATGCACATCCTGGGCAGTCAAATCCTCCCGGTTGATTTGCCCTCAGTAATGCTTTAACGCCTTTGGCTGCATTTTCACTTTGGATCAGGTGTTTCACTGAACTCTTTAATGCGCCCCATCCACCCGCAGGTGAAGAATAGGGTGGCTTTGTTGATTTGTTCATATAATTTCTCTTTTAACAAAAAACAATAAACCATTTGTATTTTTATCGACTAATAATCATTAAATAAGCAATTCTTACTAATAAAGTTTTATTAATTCTCTTCATGTTTTATTTAAAGATATTCATATACGGGTAGCGTCATTAATATTTTTTCGTCCAAAATAACATTATTATTGTTCACTCGTTTCTTTTGTCTTTTATTTTTATCTCTATATATTATTTCTATTTGAATCTTTTTTGGGTCCTCGCATATTATATATACAGGCGAAGATATTTTTTGTGTTCTAAACTTTTTTTTAATTATATTTGTTGGATCATCATATATAGTTTCTTTATATCTAAAGTTGCCATCGATAACCGAATATGTTTTATCATAAAAATATGCAAAATCTGTATCATCATTGTATTTTTTTAATAGTTTAATATCATCCTTAGCTGCTTCACTTTTACTCTTCAGTAACAGGTCTATTATTTCTAACTTATTTTTCTTATAAGATGGACGTGAATTAGTCGAACTTAATGATAACCTCTGATACAAATCCTGATGGTGGTTTAAGCGTCTCCTTACTTGTTTTAAGTTTGTCCTACTCTTACCAATACTTTTTAACAATGCTTTGTTGACGGTTGTCCACTGTCCATTTAATTTTACTCTTTCATCAATGTACAGCTTCATTTGCTCTGCTATGACGTTCTTTAGGCCATTTATGTGTTCAATCATACCTAGAGCTATCATTGGTAATGCCAGTACAGCATGAAAGGTCTCTGTTGTGCCTGGGAGCTTTGCCAGTGATATATCTTCGACATATTCAATGGCTAATACTTTGCCAAGCGCTTTTTTTATTTTATATGCATTTGAGTGGCTTTTCTCATCTTCACTAAAGCGATGATTCTCGATATAAAGTAAGTTTGCGTTATCTGAACAATAATTGATGAATTTTATTTGTTTATCATTCAACTCTATAAACTTATTTTTCAAATGTTCTCCTACCGTTGATAGCAACTGTTCAAACTCTTCAATTTTCATTGTCTTATCCTTTACATTCCTTTGATCGCTTTATATTCACAACGATTAAAGTATTTATGTTTTTGTAAATTCATAAATAGAATTTTTTTATTAGCGTCACTTAATAAAGTTATTCTCTATTTTGTTACACAATTTAGTTATTATAGTTAAACAATTAGTTATCGAGTTAGTAGGTTACGGTTCTCAATAGCTATACACAATGCGGCTTCAAGCATACCGGTGTGTTTAGTAACCCGACTATGTGTGTTTAAACCCCCTATGTATTGTGTTTACTAGCGTGTTTAAAACCTCGTTCGTTTGTGATTAAAGTCACGACATTTTGTGTTTATAACCCCGAAGTATTTGTGTTCAATTACCCGTCTTAATGTACAGGTTATCCACAGCTTAATAACAGGATACTCATGGACGTCAACTCTTCTAGGGCCGTTTTAATCACCAATTTTGTGTTCAAAACCCCGAATAATTATTTAGAACCTAATTATCGATAACATACCGTATGTTATCCTTTTTATTGATCGTTTCTTCATCAACTTCTATCTATTTACACTTGATACATATTATTCTTAATGTAAATTGTGTTTAAAACCCCGTTTATTTTGCCCTGTTTTATACGGTATTTATCATTCTGTGTTTAAAACCTCGATAATTAGTCCATTTTATTCATCAAGAAGTCATCTTTTATTTCACCAGATTTGTCTTTAAAAACAATGATTTTCTCAATAGTTCCTGATGTTTTAGCATCTACGTACATCAAACAGTAGTCTGGTATAGACTGTTTCTTAACAATTTCTTTTACCTTTCGTCTAAATTCTCGTAATGGTGATTTGACACCAAATTTATTATATAAATTCTCAAATCCTATCTCCCACTGTGTTTGATTACCACAGTGTTTTCTACACAATTCGTATAGCCTTCTGTCATAAGGAGATCTCAATGAAAAGTATTCAGATGAGTAAGTGAGTATTTGGTTGTTACTCACAGCGTTAAATAGGATATTGGGTAGTATTAATTCCACATATTTCATTCTTCCTGTTTTTTCATCAGTAATTAAATCGTAGTCACTTATGAAACTAAACCCTTTATCCTTCTTATAGTTTTCTTGCCTTGTTGTTGTATAAACTGTTGTACCTGCAAGCCTTTTTAAAGATTCTAATACTGCTTTATATGCCTTACCATCAGTACCTTTATTTGTAGTCTTCAGAAAGTCATACAAGGTAACATGTATCTTTTGACCAATTGGCATACCTCTATTATTTGCTTCAGCAATTTGACCAAAACAATATAACAGTAAATCTTTATCATGGATGGTTGCCCTGCCTTTTTCATTAGGCACTATTTCAATAGAAGCGCCTGTTTTTTTATTTTGATAATGATAAGTATCGGTATCTCTTTTGGAACTTATACTAAACAGTGGAAACTCCATTGATTGCGTATCTCCCTTTGGGGCCGCATCAATAATGTTAGCTACAAATAATTCTAGTTGTTCAGAAGCTATTAAATCAGAACTCATAATATACCTTCCATCCCTAGTTCCCTTTTGTTTTAAGTAAACGTTGGATAATCGCTGTTCTTATAATAGAGCTTTTATCAGTATTGTATTTTTCAATCGCTAATACTTCTCCTACTGTAGCCTCTACTTTTTTATAAGTTTCCGTACTGATACTTAATGTAACCACTTTGGTGGTGCCAGCTGTAATAAATTCTTCAGCAATAAGGTTGTGGTAATCAGGCGTTGAGAATAGCTCTTTAATTACATCTTCAAACCAAAAATAACGTTGCTTTTTATTATAGCCAGAAGCTAGGAGGTTTATTTCTATTCTAGGTATCATGCCCAGCGGTATCCTTACCGACATTCTCTTTACATTGTTTTGTTTTGTAGGATTTTTTATACGAACCACTGTGCCCTTCCCTATTTATGTTCTGATAAAAAATTTACTAACAAATTAAAGGCTAAATTTATGTCTTTAGTCTTACTTAAATCTAAATCTTTTAATACAGCATCTGCTTTGTATTCTTTTGTGATTGTGTCAATTATTTTCTTAATGACGTTTATATCTACATCTTTACTAATTTTAACCATAGGCTTTATCTGAGTGTTTAACGATTTAATTTTTTGACCTGACAATTTACTTTGTAGATCTTCTTCAGATAATTTCGAATATTCCTGGGCCAGTTTAATACTTTTAATTTTCCCATCTCTAATGGCATTTATTAACGTATCAGTCTCATATTTAATGACGGCCAAATATCGATGGGACTCTGCTACTGACAAGCCTGATATCTTGGCTAACTTTCGAACTGATATATTTTTAGGCGTCGTTGCTTTTACAAATTTTCGTATTCTTAGGGTTCTTTCATATAAAGACATATCTTCACGAGAAACATTTTCTTCCCATTGTAAAATATCAATTTCGTTTTCATTGGGTTTGGTATCACATATCTTTGCAGATATATGTGATTCATTTAATTGAGCAAAGGCAAGTACTCTTCTTTCTCCAGCAATTAAATGAAATATACTTTCTTCCCTCCACACTACTATTGGGTGGAGTAATCTTTCTGGGGACTTTAATACTGATGCAAACTCTACAATTGAAGTGAAATCACCTATTTGTTTACCTTTAAGCTGATAAGTTTTGCTGATTTTCTCAACGTATTCTTCAATCCAATCATTACATTGTTCGTTTTTTATAAATTGTTGAATTGGATGTTTTTCAGCAATATCTTTAATGAGAGCTAAATCTATGGCAAGTTTTCGAGGGTTGTCTTGGTCTGCTTTTATGAAATCTATCGGTATAGTCTTTACTATAACCTCTTTTACTTTATCTTTATTTAACATCTGGGATGCAATAGCGCCTGCCCACTTTTCAGTATTAGCCGTTGTGATACTATCTTCTTCTATAGAGCCAGTGCCTGCTCTTTTTTTAGAACCGAATTTTTTAACCATCATATTTCCTTAGTGTCTCCCTGGGAGACACTTTACTTACTTAGCCTTTTATTAATGACACTTTTACCAAACATGTTATTAAGTATATAATTGCAAAGTGTTTCACTATGTTTTAATGCGGTGTGATGTTTACTGATCTGAAAAATTGAACGAGGATTAATGCCTTTAAGATCTCGTTCAGGGAAAGCTGTTGAATGCGGCAGAAATAAATCGTCGGGTAACATTATTGAACCTAACCTTTCTTGTAGCATATCTAAAGTACCCTTGTGGAGGTTTGTATTTATTCGTACTTTATTTGGGATCAAGCCAATTAGTTCTAATTGATGCTCAGTGTTTCTGGAGAAGTTTTCAGACTGAATAACTTGTACCATTGCATTTATACCTTGCATACTTTTCTCTTCAGGTTCAAATGGAATACAGGCGTGTGTTGCACAACGAATTGCTGAACGGAATATTGGATTTCTTGATGGACCAGTATCAAGTACAACAAGGTCATACTCGCCGCCTACAAATTCATTAAACAATACCTCCTTTAATCGATTAATAACCTTCTCTTCAATTTGACCACTTTCGTTAGAAAATTCAGTATTGATTTTTTCAAGTAGAGCAGGGTGGCCAAGAAGACAATCAACCTTTCCCTTAAAGCCATTTTCTGGATTTATATATGTTTCATATGCTAATACTTCTTTGCCATAGAAAGTATCTGCTATGGTACTTCTTGCTTCTACATCTGAAAAATCATCGTTGTCTTCAATAAAGTCTGGGTGTACAGGCGGTAATTGACCACCCGTAGATTGTGGGCTATTTTCCATTCCTACCCAATAGTCAGAACTGTTACACTGCATATCTAGGTCAACTACTAATACATTCATATTAGCTTTAATAGCAGCATACTCAGCGACAATAGAGGTTACAAGTGATTTCCCCACGCCACCTTTTTGATTAAACACACCCAAGATAATAGGCATTCTGATTGGCATTTTTTCTTCTCCAAATAAATAACATACGCTAATAGTATACGTATGTTATTCGATGTCAACCATTAATATATATGATAAATTGATGTTGTAATTATAGGAAATAAAAAAGGGCAATTATTAAGGTGTCTCCTTGGGAGACACTAAGTAATATCTTTGAATTTTATTTTTTAATACTAAAAATTCATATGAATAAATGGGTAAAATACAGTAAAAAAGTCATGTTAGGGTAGGGCAATTAAACATAAAGTATCAATAAATACAGTGTTAACTAACTATGAATCATTAAAATTGATCAATTATTGTAAGATTAAGGAGGACATAGGGAGAAAAAATGGGGTGATGAGGTGGATATTACGGAGATAAGGATGAATAGGAGCCAAGTAAAATAAGAAATATATGTAATATAAAATTATTTTATTACATGACATTTAACTCAATAGAATAAAGGTAATAATCTATTTTTACTTGGTAGACAACGACTAGATAGAATGTGAGGGAATAATAAATTAACGTATTTATATGCTGGGTCATTAGCTAAATGGTATGTAGAACGGATATTATGTTGGTAGGCTTTTATTATAGTAAATATGATGGTAACACGTAACACAAAGTAAAATATTTCATGAATTAGACATCGTTCTAATAATGCATGAAAGTTTGTAAATAATAGTATTGGTAAAAATTTAATTGATAAATTTATGTATACATAATTTAGGTGATAGTTGATTTATTAACAATTCCTTTTATGAAAGAACGAATAAAAAATTAAACATAATATATATTTTTAACAATTTAAAACTCATTAAATATATATTTTTAGAATGATATAAAAAACTAAGCATAGGGAATAGTATGTACTTACTAGCTTTGAGGGAATTATCTACGTTTTTAACGAAGAGAATAAATAGAAGCAATATTACTAGGTTATAAATATATTAAGACGTAGAGGTGTGTTTAATCTTATTCAAAAATGATATTAAAATGTTAGATAATTATAATCGCAATAAATAAAATAATTTATTTTCTATGTTGGTTTAATCTGAAGATAAATTAAATATTTGTAGATTACATATAAAAAATTTGCTTTAAATTGAACTATAAAAAAAGCAGGGGATGTAAAAGTACATTTACTGATCAGGCTTAAAACTCAGTTTTTAAAATTATAAATTAAAATCGAAAATATTATTTATAGATTAAAAGATGAATATACCTAGATAATTTGGATTTATAAAAATAGGCTCAAAGTTCAAGTGTTAGTGAAGGGGACTCATAAAAATATTTAGATAAATAAATTGAAGATTTAAATGCACTATTGTTATCTGGCAAAAAAATGATGAATACGGATAGGCAATTAATATCTGAACAATAAAAACAGGCAAATTCATTTTTGTAGAGTTACTAACTTAATTAATCGATAATATATGGTGTAACTATAAGCAATACTTATATATTGAAAGCGTGAATTATACAAAGATATCGTGATATAACACGGTCAATTGTATATAAGACCTTTTAGAGAAAGACAATAAATAAATTGGATTGGACAAATAGTTAAATGGATAAACACACACCAAAAATTAACCCTAAGCCGAAATTCATTTTTTGTTATTTAGAGATCGCTAAAATTGAGGTGACCGTTTAGTTACTTTTATTCATATGACTTCCGTGTGCACGTTTAAATTTTCGAACTCGGTTTTGATTCCACAGATGAGCCTATAAACATTTTCGGCTTAGGGTTAATTTGTAGTTGAAATAAACAAACGGCAGTTATGGCAACAATTATTGTGATTGATGATGTAGGATTCGTTTAACTATAAAATAAATACGCGACTGTTGAATATTTAGAAAGTGTTGAGGAATAGGTATTTCACCTGTTTTAAATGAGTCATACTTTTGATTTTAACCAGATAATGTGTAGCAGGGTGGCTGTTAAACGAAAAAATATTAATGGAATTATTTCATCAAGCATATGCAAAGTAAGACCGCTCTTGATGTTTTGGAATAAATTTTATGCACGTAGTGTTACACCCAATAAAATCTACAGGTTAATCGATAATTAGTGTTTTTATCTTTGTGAAAATAC
>Ga0115005_10002706_pt1 | contig 14126 bp, 6 predicted proteins | sample ArcOceMetagenome_FD_87163 | JGI IMG/M metagenome (GOLD analysis project Ga0115005, IMG submission 87163) | Marine eukaryotic phytoplankton communities from Arctic Ocean - Arctic Ocean - Greenland ARC118M Metagenome | ecosystem: Environmental > Aquatic > Marine > Oceanic | place: Arctic Ocean... | reverse complement strand
TCAGTCGTGTAGGATAAAAGTGTGTGCTTCCGGAATGAACATAATGTGATTGACCCTTGACACAAGCGGGGTGCGCAACGATGAAGGTCATGATGGCAGATACTTGATACTTATCCCAGATATCACACTACAACAACTACAGTCTTCAATACAGTACGACTTATGGAGGATAAGAACCAATCAACATCAAATCCATCCAGCCAGCATTCAATCCATCACCCACACTGCCGAGATAGTTTCTGCTTTCTAGCTACAGTAGGGAGGTAAAGTTACTGAACTGACTGACGCACCACGTTATATGTCATTTTATAAAACTCAAGATAAAGGCCGCAATGACACGAGACCTCAACAACGAGAACGGGTCGTCACAGGAAACATCTCCATCCGAGAATCACACGCAATTGCAAGAAATGAACATGTTTGCTTCCATGGTGGCCAACGCAGCCACTGCCAGTGGCAGTGGCAGTGGCAATGAGGACAGTTTGGATATCCATGACGATAGTATGGATGCGCAACATTCTAGTAGTAGCGATAACGCCAATGCCAACGACAACGATAAGGATGCATCTGCCAATGGACATGGAAAAGAAATGAAACGACGACAGCAGCAGCAGCAGCAGCAGCGGGAACACCACCAAGAAGAAGAGGAGCAGAGACGAAACGAAATCAGTGCCTTTGCAGCCATGGCCATAACCATGACCGATGAGGATGAGGATGAGGATGATTTCGATGCGGGCGCTGAGACCAATACCAGTACAGACTTGGCCAATTTAGTGTATGATTCTGCTGGTGAAAGTGATCTCAGTCACGGCGGTAGTGAAGGTGATTACAATGCTAGAGTATTTTCCAACATTCAGAAACAAGACGATGAATGGAGGATGAATGAAATGAATGCATTCTCTGCAATGGCTAATGTCGGTGAACGTATGGATTCTTGGAATACTGACGATGATGCGGATCTCGATGGCGTTGTCGGTACTGGTGCTGGTATTGGTGCTGTTGCCGGTGCTGATGGCGGTACGAGTGCACTGAGTAGCATGAAAGAGATACACGTAGGCGATAACGTTGACGCTGATGTCCATGATAAGAAAATACAGCAGAATGAAATGAATGCTTTTGCTGCTATGGCTGATGCAGATATGGATGACAAGGACGAGTTGCTCTCTAATATTCAAAAACAGGAGGATGAAAGACAGCAGAGTGAAATGAATGCGTTCGCTGCTATGGCGAATTCAGATATGGATGACAAGGACGAGTTGCTCTCTAATATTCGAAAGCAGGAGGCTAAAATACAGCAGAATGAAATGAGTGCTTTTGCTGCTATGGCGAATGCAGATATGGATGACAAGGATGAGTTGCTCTCTAATATTCAAAAACAGGAGGATGAAAGACAGCAGAGTGAAATGAATGCGTTCGCTGCATTGGCGAATTCAGATATGGATTGGGATCCAAACGCCAATGCCAATGACAATCGAGATCACAATGATATGAAAATGAACGGTGCTTGGAACACCACCAATAAGAATAAAGCCGGAGGCATACCAACGGGCGCAGGTTCTCTAGTGGTCGATATGGCCAAAATGCCAAACGCGGAGAATAAGAACCTAGACGCCGCACTGGCAATGCTTGAAAGCGAAATGGACGCAGACGCGATCCACAACTCTGACCGGGGCAAGACCAAACTGACCAACGGGGCAGAACGAGCGACGCTGCCGCCCTACCCATCATTTCAAGCGCCTCGCACACAGAGGAGACCAGTCTTCGACCAGATCTATACCGAAAAGGTCATGGTTCAGAGACCCTTGTTCTTTGGAACAGTTCTTCCGGAAAGAGTTCAGAAGGTGATTAGGACAGGAGAAGAGGATATGTATCCGGAAGGTCCGAATGGTCCCTATCGACCTGAAATCCATCAGCATTTGTTGAGTCCGTCGAATCAACATGAGGATTCGTCGTTGTGTCGAAATATTGAGGGTGCCGTGGAGGCCTTTGGACACATATCTTTTGGATGTGGTGATCGTGGTCTCAGTGGCAGTGGCAGTGGCAGTGGAGGTCGGGGGTTTGATTTCAATTCCTTAAAGATGAATTCTCACGTTTGCCTTTATGAGCCAGTGTGGGGGGACGAAGCGCGATTGAAGAGGGAGGATCGTATCAGAGACCATTTGGGTGGAGGTGACTTTGAAGATGTGGCGGTTGACAATGTGGATGCAAGTGTTGGTGCTAACGCGGATGTAGATCAAGACAATGACAACCGAATAAACCAGGATAAGGCGCTGAATAGCAGTAGTGTTGTGTCAGAAAGCAACTCCAAAGATGCCCGGTCGCCTGTTTCGAATAATGTTGTATCGTCACCAGCAGGATTCATTGGGGACGCTGAAAACCTTTTTGGGTCACCGCAGCAAGAAGATTTCTCAGACCCTTCGTCAGATTTGAGTGAAAATCTATTCTTGCAATACGCGCGTGGTAATTCGCATGGGATTGGAGGAACGTTTGTCGGGGCGACAGGAACGTTGGTATCGGTTCCTGAAACGGACACGTTGCGAAAGATTTCTGATGCGAAGGGATCCTTCGAGGCTAGCGAGTTGAAGAAACATATCGGATTGAATGATAATTTGACTAGAGCCCTTGAGGCTCTTGTCGGGAAAGAAGGAAATTCGGCTGGAACGTCGTCTGCATCGTTCGCCATGGAATCTACCGAAGCAGTGGCGGCTGAAACAATTCCAACTGTTAAAGATGGACGTCCGCTGTCGAATTTGGAAATAACAATGGGGAAAGTTCCTCTTTACGGATGTGATGATGCCCCACTTCCAAACCTTGTTGACCTCTTTATTCCTGAAACTAAGGGAGATCAAATTCGGAGCTATGAACAATACGAATCTGAAGAAATTATCTCATCGAAAGCTTTACCTAATATTTTTGGTCCATTGGTGTGCCCAAGCCGTTGTTCAGGTCCCAATGACAGTCAGAGTTGGTATTCACGTCGCAATGATTTGGATATTTTGACGAATCCTGATGCCAAGCCTCATACACACCACTCGCATAGATCTTTCGATTCATTTCCAAAGACTCGGCCAAGTGGCACCAAGTCCACAATACCTTCGCCTCTTCCAACTCCTCCCATAAAAGGATCTAATAATGGTCGCACTGCGGATTCATCTAGATATCAAGAAGCCATCCCAAGTCCAAGTGATGTATCACAATTTTCCGGAAACGTGAGTCAAGATCCGTTTGGCGACGGACCTGTTGGGTGGTGGAGTATCGATGAGAATACACCCCGGAAAAAATCAAGAGCTGCTTCAAATGCTACGTTGCAAGCTCCACCAAATAGAAGTAAGTTGCGTCCAAATGATTACGGCACACTTTTATCGCCTACCCAAGACGATCTTTTGAGAGAAAATCGATCCCTGTCAGAGATGCATCCGGCTGTGAGTACTGTGGCCCGATTACCATTACTTTCGGATCGGCCACCAAGCACACGGTACATACAAATTGATACGCAGGTTGTTGGTTTCCCTTCGTTAGGTGAAATTGAACCTTTTTTCTGTTCGATGGCGGTTTGGTACGTTGAGCCCATGCCTGAAAGGGGGGATAAGGGAGCATCTGTAGAGGCACCGTTGTGGGGGCGTATTACAGAATCTCTTTGTTTCGATGTTGCCAGTGAACAGGACGAAGAGAGTTCTCAATCTACATTACTACACCCTTCTCTATCACCAAAAGAAGGCGATCAAATTGAAAATAGTTCTCTCCGATCGACGCGATGCGGTGTATTCCCGATTCAGTCATGCTACGAAATGAAAAACTTATACGCTGTCCTTGTTGTCCAAAAAGTTCTTGCTGACGACTCAGAGTCAGAGATTTATTGGAGCAATGAAGCTGATAACAAGGCGCCAGATGTAGCAAAATATAGGAATAAAGCAAGCAAAGCTGTGGATCGAGTGGGCCATATTTTGACTCCATTTGCTTTCGGTGTGGCCCCATTAGCACAGATAATGGGCTTGGAATCACCAACAATCCCAACAAGCAAAGCCGCTCAAATTCCGCTGTTCAAGTTGAACTCTGGCGAGGGCGAGGATCCAATCATCAATCATATCATTGCGATAACTCAACCAAGGTAAGCTCAATATATACTTCATCTGCACTAACAGGTACACCGTACTTGATATTGACCATTGACCTGACTATATTTAATATACAAAATAGAGGTCGACGTGACGGTGTTCAAGCAGCTAAGGTGACAAATGGTGGAAGGGCGATGCTGGTCATCCGAAACTTTGGTTATCTTGGCATTCATTCAGCTATCAGTAAAAAAAGCAAATTAGCCAGAGAACGGCTTGTTGACTTTACAGGAGAAGTGCAAGTTCGACGAAAAAAAAAGGATGATTGTTGTTCTAATAGACCAGATAAAGACGGTGGTCGTGTAAATATTGCCAAGGATTGGCATGATGAGTTTGTCGCCGAGCCTACAATTAATGGAGGAAGAAATGATGCAACATTCAACGATCCAAGCCTATACGTGCAAGAAGTCGCGCCAATCCCGCTACAAATCCCTCAACCCAATCCACGCAATCTTAGACAACTGAAAATGAAATCAAATTTCTACACGGCTATCTCAAATGAGCTAGTACTTCATCCAATCAATATTGAAAATTGCACCAAGCGAAATATTACTTTGAAGTTGGAAATAGCCAGGCTCATGTACCGAGACGATTTGAACGCGCTGATCGCCATTCCTGTCAAAGATTGTATCCACAATTGTCGACGTGGCCCACATTTAGTAAAGGAATCATACACTGCCTGTGCTTATCATAAGATTGATCCTTACTTTCTCGACGAGATGAAGATTAAGTTACCTTTTACAAAACTGAAAAGTGTGGAACATGGGACCTTAGTCGCTCTCTTTACTGCTAATCATGTAAGCGTGAAAGGGAAAAAGCTATGGCCATTGAAATCGGCATCAAATGTTGTTGATGGATCTTCATCCCCGATGGAAGAGATCGCTTGCGGATTTTTATCACTGTCGCAAGGAGAGGAAAGTGCCTGTTTACTTGGGGATGGAATGCATTCTGTACATCTAAAGTACAAAGCCATATCTTTACGCAACCACCCGCAAGTGACCGAAGACAATCTTCCACAGGACACGAAGGTTTTGGAAGTCTTGTCATTCATACAAGATGAGAAGAAATCAAATCCCAATCGTACTACCAGTGGAGCAAACGAAGGAAAACCGTGCAGCATTGACGAGTTCCTTCAGAACAATGCAGTGGACTTCCATTTGAGTCCTCGCAAGAGTTCTGGTGGTGCAGAATTTCAGTCTGCGCAAACTTCCATCTCTTCTCTATCAGAAATAGAAAAACATGATGCCTTCAATTCAAAAGGTCGAAAGGCAGAAAAAGACCAACGAATGAAAAGTCCAAACAATCAAAACTTGAGTCTCAATGTGCGAACAATGTCTTTGTCTTCTATCCATCCACAAAATGAAGCTCTGGAAACATTCTTCGAAAATATGCCGAAACCTCCTCGATGTTTAAGTGGTGATGACTTCAGTGGTGTTTGGAAGATGAAAGAGGATCAGATAAAGAAAGAGATGGACCAAGCCAAACAAACCTTTGACCAAATGGATATGCCAAATGATAGGCAACTCCTACTGAATACGATAGAAATATCGAAAAACTCCATCTGTCCCCAATCACAGATCGTTGCTCATTTCGTCCGCATCTCATTCCAATTATGGAGAAGTTTTGTTGCCGGTAGTGGGGATCCTCATCTAGCTTTTGTCAATCCTGCAATGTCACTTCCTCTTCGATTACACTCATTTTCAACATTACTGTATGTTTTGAATCAGGTTTCATCTCGCATGACGAAGTGTGATGTGGCCGAAACAAGTGGATCTCAAAAATTCACAATGAGCACAATGAGTTCATTAGTATCATTCCTTTTTGACGAAGAATCAATATTTCTTGATTCTTCGGGTTCACCGGTGGAGGAATGCAGCGATGCATTGAAGTCCGAAGAAGAAGAAGGAACTGAGGATGAAGAGAGGGCACCACCAACTGACAACATTGAAGATGCCAAGGAACTCGTTGTCCAGGAAACGGTTGTACACCAGTCTACAAATAAGGTGACTGAAGTTTCACCGCAAAAACCTATTTTGAATAGTTTGAGCATGGGGGCAGCTCCTAGTAGAAATCCTATCTTCCAGAAATTGGACATTGAATTTATTGCAAAAGATGAAGTATCTTCTACAGCTTCACCAAAAGTGTCACCGACCTCCACTCAAGATGATATACTCTTAAAGGGGTCCGCGAAACCTACGCCTCTCCGAACAAGATCTTTTTCTGCTCCTAACGAAAATCAATTAAAAATTGATACAAAGTCAGACTTCCAATTTGCTCTGTCAGCAGGAATATCACCAAATGGTGTCAGTTGCCCTTATGGAGCTGGTACTCCTTTTGGACCCGCTGCAAGTAGAAGAAAATGGCTCGCCACCGGATCAATTTCCCTAGCGACGATATCTGAGGATAATGATAACAATGTGACCGTTGATAATGTTGGATTTGGGCGCAGTAGTTTATCAGATAACATTGTGAACATGTCGGCCACGGAGACCGAGGAAACTGCGGTAAATGATATTGATACTGAAATTGTTCTTCACAGCTCAAAACCATCGAAAGTCAAACAAATGAGGGTTCCTAAAGTGCAACAACCCCGCAACAATGAAGAAGTTAGAGAAGATAAAAATGTTGACGTCCTCGAGGACGTGAACGGCAATGACTCTGATAGTCAGTCATCTATGACTATTCCAAGTATGGATGAAATTGAAAATGCTGGTACAGCCTTCCTGGATAGTATTAATGCAACATATGGTTTAGGGTACGTTTGTTGTTGTATATTAATGCATTGGTCATTCCTATACTCATAATCTTCTCCGTACCTCCCGAGTCAGCTCAACCATGGAACTAGGCGGAGAAGAGAGGCGTGTCGGTCTTTCGCATCACCGAAAGACGAAAAGCCGATGCAGTATCGATTGGACTTTGCCCCCAAAAGATCTCGTTATCGAAAGCCATCAACAAATGGAGATTCTAAACCGCAACAGCCTGCCGTTTGAAACAAATGATTCCAACCAAAGTACTGTTCGGGCACCTAGGAGCAACGCCGAGAAGAATACCGAATCCACAATGGATGCGAAAGAGACTCTTTCTACAAGATTAAAAGTCGATGAAGATGACAAAACTGATGGACATAATTGCACTGGATTAAATAAATGCAATGCTTGCAAAACAGACAAAACGGTTAGCCTCCCATCATTCATGGATCGTCTTGTTGCCCAAGGAAAAAAACAATGCCAAGGCAGATGGTTTCCTTATACTTACGAAGTACTGATCTTCCAATGGAGAGCAGTTTTAAGCGAGCAAAGGAAGAAATCAACAAGGGGCACCATCAAAGGCAGATCTTCACCTCTCATCAGTCAAAGTCTTGCAGAGGCCGCTCTAAAAGCTCGAGGTATATCTATTAGTTGCGCTCCTATTCTCTTTGCTGTGATCAAGAAAAGTCTAGGTTACAGAATAGACTCTTTGTACAGGAATCAACAAGAAAAATCAAAGGGTACAACAGTATGTCTATGCGCACACCCTCTTATTACTCTTGACGGCACCCTTGTGTCCGCAATGGAGGATCTGATAACAATGATTACGGATGCTTGCATTGATAGCAGAAATTTCGACTCATGGTCTTTCAGAAATACGTCAATTATTGTGAATGACTCCATCGCACGCTTCTTGAGAGATCTGTTTGCATTTGTTGATACCAACATCGCTCACCGACTGACTTTGGTCTACTTTTCTCGTTTTGCATCGAAAGAAGGAAAACAATGGCAGGACAGGCACTCAAGGATTGGACTTCGATGCTCCTGGGAAGTTTCAAAGTTGAGACTTAATGCTGTCACAATTTTCATAAGATTCCTTGATTATGTGAAAATCAACAAGCCGTTGATGGAATCCTGGGGGGATTGGACGTTAAAACCTCCAACTCGAACAAACAGACATTTATTTTCTGATGCTGTCGAGGAGCTTCAATCGCTAGGCATGTCTTCATTTGCTGATATAAATCCAACCCGAAAACAAAGGGTAGACATCCCCAAGTGGAAAGCCCACTGGCTTGTGGAATTTGTCACTGATATTTGCCTGTCGGCTACTGGACATGTGGAACAGAACATTCAAAACCGTGCTTCAGCGCTATTGTATGAGTTATTGTGGACTTCTAATTCTTTTGGGAAAGTTCACGGGTCTTCAACAGTAGTTTCAAGTCTATATCTAACGTTCATCCCAAAGCTTCTTGGGCACGTGACACATTTGTCTAGCCTGCCCCCCAAATCTCAATTAAGGAAAGATTTGCTACCCTGCTTCGTTTTTGTTTTGCAAAGTGCGCCATTTGGCTTATTGAGGGCACTCTGGAGAAAACTTTGCAAACATACTGAGGGAAAGGGGGCAACTGGTAACTATGGAGGGATAGAGGGGGTTGAAGTAACTGGCGGAAATGAGAACGAAACTGATGAATCAGGTACTGGTCAATCTGACGACAGCTCAAGTACAAGTACAAGCACAAGCACTGCCAAATCCTCTCAATGTATCCTTGATTTGTGCAGTCTTTTGAATTTGTCTTTGACCACATTTGAATATGAAGGTAGTGAAAACAATATAGATACATCGGCACATGATCTTTTATCTCAGTGGCATGCGGAGTACTTGCTTGCCCCTGAAAATGATTTTTACCAACAACGGAAATCGAATCAAAGCACAGACAATGAAAAATTAACGTCAACAAGCAGCCGAAAGTGGCATTCTCACGATGCTGCAACTGTCATCATCACCACTTGTCGCAATATTGTCAGGGAGTATGTGAGCATGTTAAATCTCTCTGGCAAGAACTGGTCGAGTCGTAGCACCAATGGTCCTATTGCTTCCTTTTCGAACTCTCCCATTCCATCAGCAAAGGGGAGATCGCAAAATAAGAAGTTGAGTAAAGGGGTTCAGGAGACTATTCAATTCTCTTATGAAGACAAGGTTTTATTTTTGCGAGCAATCGCCTCCGTCTATCTTAATTGTTTGTCTCTGAGACAGAGTGATGTGGTATTGATAAAAACTTTGTTAGCGTCAACAGAAATCTTGAAAGTATTCGGAATCGAATTCTTTCTAACCGCTGTTGGCGAAACCCTGCAACACTGGATGAGAGTGATTCTAGTACATTGTGGAGGAAGGAGAGCAAAAGTTCGAGTTGAAGCACTAGATTTCCTTGCGCTCATTCTTCGGCTTCACTGGGATACTTTCGGGAGCTTCACTCGCGTCAGGGTCCCATTACTTGCTACTATGACCGAGGTGATGGAACGGATCGTGGCAACTGCAGCAGCCCGATATTATAGAAAGCAGAGACGCCAAAATGTAGCTAGCATACAGTATCTTTCCAACATTAAGGCAGAGGCATCTTTAACACCACTATGGAGAACACTCACACGGCTTCATGATGGATCTGCAAGTAATAATGCTGCATTCAAAAGCGCGCTTCAACTTCTGGCAAACAAAATGAGGACTCTATACAAGTCCTACATTGCAGCTCATGCACTAGCTATTGTGAACAGAACGAATGAGAATGAATCTCGCAAGGAACATTTCAGAGATGACAGCGTTTTTGAAACAACAAATGTTGTCAGAGAATCGGGAGCTGAATTTAGTAAGAAGATATTGGGTTATAATCAAGTTTCAACTGATGGAAGGGGCTTGGTAACCCACGACGAAGTCGTTGAGAATGCCTTCTTTGCAGCTGCCAATGTTTTTTCACCCACTGAACTTCCAGTGTATCGAGTGGTGTGGCTTCGTAAACTTGCTGAATTTCATTCTTCGCGTGCAAGGAATGCCGAGGAGGCAGCATGTCGTCTCCAAATTCATAAGACTCTCAAACAGGCTGCTGCACTCCATGAAAATCTTTGGTATAGTAAGCCATTTTGGCCATGGGTTAGTGACGTGTCCGACGGAATGCATTTGGACGGAGAAGGTCCTGCAGGTATGGGCTATGAGCAGTATGGAACAGACCGTGCTGTGGATGGACCTGAAGTGAATACGAGTATGCAAGATGAAGGATCTCAATCATTTCGAAGGATTTTTTATCGTGTTGCGAATAGCTTGAGAATGCGTACTGGTGACTGGGATGTTGGTGGTACCAAAACACTCTTCTATGGGGTAACTTTTGCATCTGAGTACACAAGTGTTCCATCATGGAACGCTTTACGTGACATCGAAAAAGAAATGGTAGAAGAAGCTGAACACGCTGGCGCACTTTTCTTGAGAGCTGGAATTATTGAAAGTAGCCGATTTTGCTGGGGCCTGGCAACACAATTTTACAGTGACATGTTTAACTATCTGAGATTGGCGCATTGTTACCAGGAACTTGCGCGTGTAGTTGCTTCACAGGTGCCTAACATCGACACAAGCAACCAACTGGAATTATCTTCGCCACTGGGGCGCTTTTATAGAGTCCACTTTCACGGTGGCGCAGCCAACGAATTTGTGAGTAAAGAATTTGTATACAGAGCTCAAGTGATGGTGAAATTAGAAGAGTTTTGCAAAAACCTCAAGCAAACATTCAAATCCATTATACATGAGAAAACTGATATTGAACTAGTGTTAGATGATGGAAGACCTCAGGGTACCACAAAGCGAAAGAATAAAAGGAGACAATTGGGTGCGCCTATAGGAGAATCTATCACTATTAAGGTGACACCTCTAAAACCGCTCTTGAGTATGGACAAATGTCCTCGAGGAAGTGCCGAATGGTTTTATCAGCAAACAGAAATTGCAGATTTTACATTCCCAACAGCTACAGTGTCTACTTCACATCACGCCAATGCCCTCAATGGCAGTAGCAGAAGTTTCCGACCATTTTCGTCCATCAATTCAAATAATAACAGCTTTGGTAGACCGACAAATACACACAAGACATTTCGCACATTGAACAATAAAAGTGATAACGCAGCCGAAGGAGGTGAAGAAGTTGGTGTTTTCAAATTCTCGTATACCCAACCACGAGATAGACTTCGGGGCTCTAGAGACTTGCTCAAGGCACCAAATGGAGATGTGTCAGAAAAGAGTCTCAGAGTAACAGAATTATTGGTACCAGAAAGTATGCCAAACTGTGTCACAAGACAGCCTGTGACTGTCGGAAATCGGTCTGTTTTCAATCAGAGCCCACTTGAGGCTGGAGTTGAAGCAGTGTGCAGCTGGTGCGCTGTCTTATTTCGAACTGCGGTTGCTACTAACGGTTCAGCAGTCATCGGTGATCGAGCTGATCGAACTGATCAGGGCATTGGCACAGCAGCTCTAAGAGTTATCTCCGAGTGCATACATCGGAGTAGAGTGAAAGAAATTGGTATCACAATGCTCGTCCTTAAAGAAGCCGATGATGCTCGCACTCTTTCCTTGTATGAGAAACTATCCGCCGAAGAAGTGACCTTGAATCAAATGAAATTGGCGAGGGCAATTATCATTTTCATGGAACTCCTCCATGTGCTCATTGGTCGGAACCGTGATATCTTGCTCAATATCAACGAGTCGCGCAAGAGACGTGATGCGTCATCAGTAGGATCAAATTCTGCTAGAGGCGGGCTTCAATATGGAATACCTCCAAGTCCTGGCCATCTATCGTTCTTCGACGATGGATTTAATAGGACATTTGATGACATTGGGAGCACGGTCGACGGAGGAAGTACAAGCCGAACAAGTGTTATGGATCGCACAGATAAGGCGATGGCAATCCAACGGGAGCTCCAACTATCTTTTGTGAAAATTACTAAGGCGCTACATCCAGCAATCCTATCAGCCATCCGCGACGAGACTCCAAAATGGATGCGACTTTGTTGTCAGGATAATTACTTTTCATCGGGTGCTTATAAACAAACTAGAATTGCGATTGGGGAAGAATTGCTTTTCTTTGGAAACCCTTCTGATGCGAATACTCACGATAACAGTGAATACATTGAATCTCACAACTCATCTTTTGGTATCCCATTGGCCATATTACCAGCCAGAGGTTCGGATCACGGCAGTTATGCTGAAAGTGAAACTTCGAGAACGCCTTCAGTCGCATCCTCGTCAAGAGAATCAAGATCTGTAACGTACACAGTTTAGCAGTACAAATAGTCCTGTTTTCTTAATTCAGTTTGAGTGTAGTTTTGTTAAAATCCCTTTTTAAAAATAATTTACTCAGATGTATAATCCGACGAATAATTTGTAGAGCTCACGAAGATTTTGAACAAATCCTTCAGGTCATTCAGGGACCTTGTCGGCAGTTAGAAGGAGGTATTTGGTGGGCAAACGACAACATGGTGGCTTTTGCGAGGAGACAATGCTGGAAATACCTCAAAGGTAAGATGCATTAATGGTTGAAAATAGTACTCACGAATATGGACACGGCTTTTGAAATACTGCTAACCTGTTTGTCTCATTATTTTAATTTGTTCTCATTGCTGAGTGAGGATTTATCAAAATATCTGATTAGATGATCAATGAAATCGTGTACTGGAAAGCAAGTTGCGCTTATGGAATTCATTGAACAGGAAATCAATTCTGATAGCAACCAGGCATCTACCGCATTATCATCTGATGCTGCTAAGCGTAGTGAGATCCCCCGCCCAAGCAGCAAGCCTGCTACTGGTGCGGAAGGGACGTGCACCAAGAATGAGTTTTAGAAAGCCCCCCACTCAAAATGAACTAAATAGCTGTTGGGCTTCTCACCCTCTCCATAACCAGCTATTGGGAAGTTTTAACAGATTGCATATAACCAAGGACAGTAAGCTGATCAAGTGTACTTGTTGCAACTTCAGAACACATAGAACCTTTCCTTGCGAGAAACTCTTCCGATTCATTTCTACTGATGGCTTTATTCCTGACCTCCACTGTTTAAAAAGCGGCAACAGAGAGGCAAGAATGATACATGGATCATTGGAAGAAGAAATGAGTTCCAAAGAAAATGGAAACACGTTACTCCTGCTTGCCAAACAAAGTCCATTTTTGTGTCACGAAATGATGTCATGGATAATGGAGTCAAGAGTTGGAGTTTTAGTTCGTCACAATATATCCAGAATGCTATCAAGAATGTTGAAGAATATCTTGCTCAGTCTGATTCCAAGTTACCTGCACGTGCTAAATCACCGTGGACATCTAATTACCCTCCGAAAGCAGCCTATTATCAGTCTCTCATTGGAATTCTACGTTGGATAGTTGAGCTCGGTCGAGGTGATATTTGTATGGAAGTATCTGCGATGGCATCTATGATGGCATTACCACGCGAAGGACTTCTCCAGCAATTATTCCACAAGTTCGTATTCTTGAAAACTAATCATAATGGCGTCATGGTATTCGATCCGACTGAACCCGACATTGATGAATCCTGCTTTGTAAGAGAAGACTGGTCTGCTGCGGCATATGGTGAATGTGAGGAGGAATTTTACCCCCCAACATACCAGAAGCCAGAGGAGTTGAAATGACAATGCGAGCTTTTGTTGATTCAGATCATGCTGGTGACACGACAACGCGGTGATCCCGGACAGGATTTATTATATTTCTGAATAGCGCTCCCATTTATTGGTTCTCTAAGAAGCAGACTAGTGTTGAGACCAGTTCATTCGGGTCCGAGTTCATTGCTATGAAACAATGCTGCGAGTATATCCGAGGCCTTCGCTTTAAGTTGCGTATGGTGGGCATTCCCGTTGGATCACCTACCTTTGTGTTCGGTGACAACCAGTCCGTTCTTGCTAATACATCTCGCTCTTAAGGAAGAAATCAGCTTCTATTGCTTATCATTTCGTGCGTGAAGGTGTTGCTAAAGACGACTGGAGAACTACTTACTTGAATACTCATTTGAATCCATCGGATTTAATGACAAATTCGCTACCTGGAGGGGAGAAAAGGACGCGATTTACTTCTTACTTTCTACATTATCTCGGCTAGTGCGATCCCATGTTGTTTAAGGGATTACTGTTCCATTTCAGGATACAGAATTGGTGGATTAGGCTAATTGATTTCAATCAACTGATCCCTCATTTGACCACCACTTTTCGATTATTTGCGGTGGATGTTACGGTT
>Ga0115005_10002704_pt1 | contig 14131 bp, 12 predicted proteins | sample ArcOceMetagenome_FD_87163 | JGI IMG/M metagenome (GOLD analysis project Ga0115005, IMG submission 87163) | Marine eukaryotic phytoplankton communities from Arctic Ocean - Arctic Ocean - Greenland ARC118M Metagenome | ecosystem: Environmental > Aquatic > Marine > Oceanic | place: Arctic Ocean... | reverse complement strand
TAATTTATCAGAAATACTATTGGCAACATCTCCAATATCAAAAGCATTTTTTTCACTACCTATTTTTGCGTAAAAAACAATGTGCAGCAATACGTCACCCAATTCTTTTTTTACTTCTTGTAAATCATTTTCAAGAATAGCATCAGCTAACTCGTACGTCTCTTCAATGGTTAAATGACGTAAACTTTCTAAGGTTTGTTTTTTATCCCAAGGACACTTTTCACGAAGTTCGTCCATGATATCTAACAAACGATTAAAAGCTGCTAATTGATTTTTTCTTGTATTCAAAATGATGTTTTTTAAGGTCATTTCGAAATGAGTTCAAAAACGATTGAGAATTCTTTAAAATATAATAAGATTTCTTCTAAAGTCGAAATGATAAAGTGATTATGCTTCTTCCGTTTTTTCTTCAGCAATAACTTCTTTAATTGCAGTAAAATCTAAGCCAGCATTTACTAGTAAGTTAAACCACTGAATTACTTTTTTTATATTAGAAGTATATACTCTTTCATCATCGTAATTGGGCAGAACTTCAGCAAAAAATGCTGCTAATTTTTTTCCGCTTTCTTTATGAGAGATTGCTTCTTTACCTTCCGTTTTTTTATGCATAGATTTAAAGATTTCTAATAAAGGGACATCTTCTTCATACGTATAAATTGCAATATTTTCTAACAAACTCACATTTTGAGTTGAGTTGATTGCCAAACGTTTTTTGTCTGTTAAAGACTCAACGATAATTGAGTTTTTAGACTGTGATATTACTTGAAATAAACCAGGTTTACCAGTAACCGAAATAATTTTACTAAATTCCATATGTGTTTTTATATTATTATCTTCTTGGGTGCAGTTGAGAGTTTTTTTCATTAGAAAACTCATAATTCTCAACTAGGTTCTAAAAAATATGATTTTGTATTATTTACCTTTTTTTAAATTAGGAAAGCGCATTCTGTAATCTGCATTAATTTTTCCTTTAGAAATGTTTTCTAATTTCTTTTTAATTAATCTTTTTGTAAGCGTTGAAAGCTTGTCTGTAAATAAAATACCTTCTATATGATCAAATTCATGCTGAAAAACTCTAGCGGCCAATCCATCTAAAACCTCTGTATGTGTTTTAAAATCTTCATCTTGATATTCTAAAGTTACTTTTGGCTGGCGATATACATCTTGGCGCACATCAGGTATGCTTAAGCATCCTTCATTAAAAGCCCATTCGTCACCTTCTTCTTTAATAATTTTCGGATTGATAAAAACTCTATTAAATGTTTTTAAAACTTCCCTTTCTTTCAGATCTAAATCTTCATCTTCAGCAAAAGGAGAAGCATCAATAAGAAACAAACGAATTGCTTTGCCAATTTGCGGAGCAGCCAAGCCAACGCCAGAGGCATTGTACATGGTTTCTTTCATATTGGCAATTAACTCCTTTAAATTAGGGTAATCTTTGTCAATTTCTATTCCTGCTTTTCTAAGAACAGGATCTCCATAAGCCACAATTGGTAAAATCATTTTTTCTTTTTTATTGTTTGCAAAAGTACAAAGTTTGTAACTTGAACAAAACTATTTATTGTACAAATACGATTGTAATATGATGGTTGCACTAATTTCATCAATTAAAGCCTTATTTCTACGTTGATTTTTATTCAAACCACCATCAATCATCGTTTGAAAAGCCATTTTAGAGGTAAAGCGCTCATCTATTCTTTGCACTGGAATTTTTGGTATTTCTTTGGATAGTTTTTTTAAGAAAGGCAGTATTAAGGCCTCACTTTCACTATCAGAATTATTCATTTGTTTCGGTTTTCCAACTAAAAATAGCTCTACTTTTTCTTTATTTGTATAGTCTTTTAAAAACAAGATTAATTCCCCAGTATTTACTGTTGTTAAACCAGAAGCAATAATCTGTAGTTCGTCTGTAACTGCAATTCCTGTTCTTTTTTTTCCAAAATCGATGGCTAAAATTCTTCCCAATTTATATACTATTTCTGCAAAAATATAGTTTATACTTTTAATAGTATTAATTAAAAAGAATATTATCAATAAAGTACCTTTAAATTAGTTCTCGTATTTTAAACAAAGGAAGAATATTTGTTTAAAAAATGTATATTCGCTTTAGATTTTACAGATAAATTTATATTTGTAAAAAGTAAATTTTAAAATGAAAGAAATTAGAAAAATTATAGAGTCAGCTTGGGAAAATCGTGATTTATTAAAAGAGGAAAAAACGATTAATACAATTAGAAAAGTAGTTGATTTATTAGATAAAGGAGAATTAAGAGTTGCAGAACCAATTGAAGGTGGTTGGCAAGTAAATGAATGGATAAAAAAAGCTGTTGTTTTATATTTTCCAATTCAAAAAATGGAGACTTTAGAAGCAGGTATTTTCGAATATCATGATAAAATTCCTTTAAAGAGAAACTTTGCAGAGAGAGGAATTAGAGTAGTGCCAAATGCTGTTGCAAGACATGGAGCATATATTGCTCCAGGAACTATTTTAATGCCAAGCTATGTGAATATTGGAGCGTACGTAGACGAAGGAACCATGGTCGATACTTGGGCTACAGTTGGCTCTTGTGCTCAGATTGGTAAGAATGTTCACCTATCTGGGGGCGTAGGAATTGGTGGTGTTTTAGAACCATTACAAGCTGCACCTGTAATTATAGAAGACGGCGCTTTTATAGGTTCTAGATGTATTGTTGTTGAGGGGGTTAGAGTAGAAAAAGAAGCTGTTTTAGGCGCAAATGTTGTATTGACAATGAGTACTAAAATTATAGATGTTACTGGAGTTGAGCCTATCGAAATGAAAGGTAGAGTTCCAGCGAGGTCAGTTGTAATTCCTGGAAGCTATACTAAGAAATTTGCAGCTGGAGAATACAATGTACCTTGTGCATTAATTATTGGAAAAAGAAAAGAAAGTACAAATAAAAAAACTTCTTTAAACGACGCATTACGTGAATATGATGTTGCTGTTTAAGATTTGAAAAAGCTATGACAAAGATTACTGCTATTATTCCTACCTTAAATGAAGAAATCCATATTGGTGACGCTATAAAGTCAGTTAGTTTTGCTGATGAAATTATTGTAATAGATTCCTTTAGCAAGGATAATACGGTAGCGCTGGCAGAAAAGCATAATGTAAAAATCATCAAGCGAAAGTTTGATGATTTTTCGTCGCAAAAAAACTTTGCAATAGACCAAGCTAAACATCCTTGGATTTATGTTTTAGATTCAGATGAAAGAGTCACACCAGAAGTAGAAATTGAGATTTTAGACGCTGTTAAAGACCCAAAAGATTTTGTTGGCTTCAATGTTAGAAGAAATTTTTACTTTTGTGGAAAGAAAATTAATTATGGAGGCTGCCAAAGAGATAAAGTGGTTCGTTTATTTTTAAAACAACATTGCAAATATTCTGGAGTTGTGCATGAAAGGATATTTGCAAATGGAAAAATAGGTTTTTTTAAAAATAAAATAGATCATTATTCTTATAAAAGTTATGACCATTATATTTCTAAAATGAATCATTATGGGGCATTAAGAGGTCAGCAATTCTTTGAGGAAGGGAAAAAGGTAAATATATTTCATATCCTAATTAAACCACCTGCGAGATTTTTTATTCATTACTTTGTTAGGCTCGGTTTTTTAGATGGATTCCCAGGTTTCATTTTTGCTAAAACTCAAGCATATGGAGTTTTAACGAGATACATAAAACTGTGGTTGTTGAACAGAAAGCTCAATTAAAGTTCAATATTAAAAACATATGGTTGTAGATGCAGTTATTACTTGGGTAGATGGAAATGACCCAGCTCATAAAGCAAAAATGGAAAACTATTTAGAAAATAAAAAATCTATAAATAGTAAATCTGTAAGAATGCGTTATGACCAAGTAGATGAGGTTGAATTCGCAGTTAAATCAATCTTACAATATGCCAAGTTTGTAAGAAATATTTTTATAGTTACCGATAATCAAATTCCAGAATTTTTAATAGATAAAGAGAAAGCTAAAAGAGAGTATCCAACAGTTTTTATTGTAGATCACAAAATAATTTTTGAAGGATATTCTCAATATTTACCAACATTTAATTGTTTGTCTATTGAGTCTTTATTGCATAAAATACCTAATATTTCTGAACATTTTCTATATTTGAACGATGATTTTTTTTTAGTTAACGAAACAAAAATTGATGATTTTTTTAATGAAGGTAAACCGGTTATTCGGGGGTTTTGGACAAAATTTTATGAGGATATATGGTATAAAAAATTACAAAAAAAATTTTATGATATTTTAGGGAAAAATAAAAAAACGAATGTTTGGGGGTTTAAAAAAGGTCAACAAAATATTGCCAAAATTTTAGGATTTAAAAAGTACGTTCGTTTAGATCATACAATTGCTCCTTTAAGAAAATCTACCTACGATAATTTTTATAAAGAATATCCAGAAATATTAGACCTAAATATAAAACATCGTTTTAGACACCCAGAACAATATACCAATCAATCTTTAGCAAATCATTTAGAAATACAAAATGACAATTATATTTTGAAAGAAGATTACCAATTGGTGTATTTTCAAAATTATAAGAAACCTTTTTGGTGGATTAAAAACGGATTTAAAAGAGCTGAAAGAGACAAAAACAAACTATTCCTTTGTTTGCAGAGTTTAGATCAATGTCCAGAAGATAAATTAACTTATATAAAGAATTGGCTTTCTAATAAATACGATTAATTTATTCTAAAAAAAAATACGATATTTATAAGAGTGAAAAAATACAATGGCAAAATATTTTACAATTATAATAAGATTTGTAAAAGATAAAATTTCCGCAAAATTGATTTAATAAATTCCTGACAACTATTGTTTTAATATCAGTAAATATTAATCGAAATTATACTCTTAAATCTTTTCAAAAATCAATAAATATATCAGGTAGAGAACTGATTAAACAGCAGGTGCAGAAAAATAAAAGATAAATGTGAAAGAAGCAATTATTTATAATCTATAACTGGTTTAGCTACTTTTTTATTATTAAAGTATAAATATTTAGTAGTATGATAATAGGCGGATAAAAGGCTGTCCATTTGTTTTGCGATAACTGGCTTGTCAAACTTAATGTCTTGAATTGTATTTGTTTGTAAACTGTATAAACCTGCTTTTTTAGAGATGTTGGTTTTTTCGTAGTAAAAACTATCTTTTATGATTCCAACGGCTTTTTCACCTTTGCTTTGAATGTATACAAAAGCAGCCGTATTTTTCGTTGTACTATCTAATAAGTCTCTTCCTAAAGTATAATTTGTGTAATCTATTTTTGCTAAACTTGCAGCTGTTGGAAAAATATCTATTAATTTGGCATACTTGTTTATTTCTTGAGGTTTTATGTATTTTGGTGCATGAATAAAAAATGGAACATGATGTACTTGAATTCCTAAATCATCTTCATTGTTTTTTAAGAAATTTAGTTTTTTCATTCCTCCTCTATGATCACCAAAAAAAACAAACAAGGAATTCTCATAATAGCCAGATTTTTTTGCTCTTTCTAAAAATCGAGCAATATTAAAGTCTAAATAACGAATTCCGTTTAATTGTTCTAAAGATCTAAATCCTCCTTTAATTAGTGTTTTTTCATCAATTTCATTTTCTAAAATAGGTGTAAAGCTTTCTTTTATATTGGGCACTGTAAAGGGCATATGATTTGTCGCTGTTTGAATATAGGCAACAAAGGGCTTTTCTTTCGCGTGTAATTTTTTTAATTTTTTATCAGCTTCTTTAAACAAGTCGTAATCGTCAATTCCCCAAACATCAGCTCTATTATTCTCCTCAAAACTTCCTTCTTCATAGATTTTTAAGTCTTTGATATTTGATTGAAAAACTCCCCTAATATTTGCCCAATTTGCAGATCCACCTAAAAAATATAGTTTTTCATAACCTTTAAATTCATCAAAAATAATTCGCTGGTCAATAATCATAGGGTTTCTTGACGCTGTTTTCACATCTTCAATATCAGGCAATCCAGTAATACTTGCAAAAACGCTAGCTGCAGTTCCTGGCTTATGAACATAGAACTTAGAAAAACTCAAACTTTTTTTAATAATAGAATCCATTTTTGGAGTACTATTTAACGGGTTTCCATAGAAGCCCATAGCTGCAGTTCCAGTAGATTCTAACATTACAAAAACAATATTAGGTTTGTCTTTGTAAGGTTCCTTAAATGTTGTTTTTTTTTCAAAATTAATCGTGTCCAATGGCAAGTTTAGGTGTTTTGCAATTACTGGATAATAGGTTTTAAATTCCTCAATATTTACACCTTCACTTCTAAATGCAAAACTATCAAAGAAATATAAAACAGGGTTTAAAGCAAACTGATTTACGCTATTTTTTTTAGAGAAAAAAGCTTCACTCCAGCGCAAAGGGTAATATGTTATGCTGTTGTAAATACCAAAAGACAAGAGCAGAATAGTTAAAATAAAGAATACCGCTTTTACTTTTTTAATTATCTTTTGAGGAGTTTTAGAAAATAAATTATATATAAATATAGAATATTTGTAAATGATAAAACATAAAATTAACAATCCTAAAAGACCTTTATAAACGGGATAGCTTTCAATTAATACCTGACTAGAGATTTTAAAATTACTTAAAAAACGGAGTGAAGAAGCATCTAAACGAATTGCTAAATACTCATAATATCCAAAATCAAATATATAAAATAGCGTTAAAATTAAGTAGGATAATACTAGGTACATAGCTGCTATCCTTCCGAAAATTATTTTTTTAAAAAAACGGTAGTTTGTAATTAAAACTATTATTGCCAAAGGGAAAAAAGTAAGAATTGCTAACTTTAAATCAAAACGAATACCTAGCAAAATAGCTTTTTGTATTTCTAGAGTAGAAATATTTTCTAGATCTGCAAAAAACAGATAGAAGAATCCTCTAAAAAAAACGATAAAAACAAAAAGAAAAAAAACATTTGTAAAGATGTATTTTATATAGTTTGGAATTTTTTGAAACATGTATTTTATATAAATAACAAAGATAATATTTTTAGAATTACTTTGAATAAACAAATGTGAAAAACAAAAATAATATCAGAAATTTCAAATCAATCTACATATAAAAGTTAAATAATATTCTCTTTCTAATAAATGGAGTATGCTTTTAGGTTGGGGTTAAAAAAAAAATAAAGCAATTTTTAAAATTAATAAGCTGAAGAATAATCTATAAAGTAAGAACTCTCCTGTATTTTTAGCTGTTTAAGTATATTTAAAAAATATATATTTATACTCCTTAGAGTACTCTTGAAATAGTTGACAATTTGAATATAAGAATAACTCGACTAAAAAAAACATCTAATTAGAAACTAGAGATATTTGTAATTGGAGACCCAATAAATAATCGTTTTAATAAATTGTATATCCAATTTTGAAAGGTGTTTATTATATAGTAAATTCGCAATAAAATAAAGTGAATATATATCATCTAAAGGTATCTATGATTATAGGTGTTAGTATTCAGGCTTTAAGACCATAATTCATGCAAAAACAGTTGTTTAAAGAAGCAATTTCATCAGAAATTTTTAGTGTAATATCAACAGCATCAAAACAGATACAAATAGAAAGTTATGTAATTGGAGGTTTTGTGCGCGATTTCTTTTTAAAGAGAGGAACTGCAAAAGATATTGATATAGTAGCTATAGGTAGTGGAATTGAGTTGGCTTTAAAAGTGTCTCAATTACTTCCAAACAAACCAAAAGTGCAGGTTTTTAAAACGTATGGAACAGCAATGCTGCGTTTTAAAGATGTTGAAATTGAGTTTGTTGGTGCTAGAAAAGAGTCCTATTCTGAAGAAAGTAGGAATCCAGATGTAACTGAAGGAACCTTGCAAGATGATCAAAACAGACGAGATTTTACAATCAATGCTTTGGCGTTAAGTTTGAATGATGAGAATTTTGGTGAGTTATTAGATCCTTTTAACGGAATTTCGGACTTAAGGAATAAAATTATAAAAACGCCTTTAAATCCGGATATAACCTATTCTGATGATCCCTTAAGAATGATGCGTGCAATTCGTTTTGCAACACAGTTAAATTTTATAATTGAAGAGGAATCTCTTTCATCAATAAGTGAAAACGCTGATAGGCTTAAAATAATAACAAGAGAAAGAATTGTTGATGAATTGAATAAAATCATATCATCAAAAAAACCATCAATAGGTTTTCTATTGTTAGAAAAAACAAAATTATTACTACAAATTCTTCCTGAATTAATCGCGTTGAAAGGAGTGGAAGAAGTCGAAGGGCAGAAGCATAAAGATAATTTTTATCATACGTTAGAGGTTTTAGATAATATAGCTAAAAACACAAATGATGTTTGGTTACGATGGGCAGCTTTATTGCATGATATTGGCAAAGCACCTACTAAAAAATTCAGTAAAAAAGTTGGTTGGACGTTTCATGCGCATGAATTTGTAGGTTCTAAAATGGTACATAAATTATTCAAACGTTTAAAAATGCCATTGAATAATAAAATGAAGTTTGTTCAGAAAATGGTATTGTTAAGTTCACGTCCAATTGTATTGGCTTCAGAAGTTACAGACTCTGCTGTAAGACGTTTGGTTTTTGATTCAGGAGAGGATATTCATGCTTTAATGACACTTTGTGAAGCAGATATTACAACAAAAAACACAAAAAAATTTAAACGTTATCACCATAACTTTGAGTTAGTAAGAATTAAAATTAAGGAAGTAGAAGAGAGAGATAAAGTTAGGAATTTTCAGCCACCAGTTACTGGAGAAGAAATTATGAAGGCATTTAATTTAAAGCCTTGTAGAGAAATTGGTCAAATAAAAGAAGCTATAAAGGAAGCGATTTTAGATGGTGTAATTCCAAACGAAAAAGAAGCTTCCTATAATTTTATGATTGAAAAAGGAAAGCAGTTAGGACTGAAGCTAGCTTAAGCTTTGCATGGTAACTAGCTTAAAATACTCTCCTTTTTTGGCAAGTAATTCTGTGTGTTTTCCTTGTTCTACTATTTTACCTTTTTTTAGTACTAGAATTTTATCTGCTTTTTGAATTGTAGAAAGTCTATGTGCAATTACTAAAGAAGTTCTATTTCGCATCATTTTCTCTAAAGCAATTTGTACTAGTTGTTCAGATTCTGTGTCTAGTGCTGAAGTTGCCTCATCTAAAATCATAATGGGTGGATTCTTTAGAACTGCTCTAGCAATAGACAAGCGTTGTTTTTGTCCTCCAGAAAGCGTGTTTCCACCATCACCAATATTTGTGTCGTAATTTTGTGGTAAATCTTGAATAAATTCATCTGCATTCGCAATCTTAGAAGCTTCTAATATAGCTGTATCCGTTGCGTTTTGAGTCCCTAACTTAATATTATTTGCAATAGTATCATTAAATAAAATAGAATCTTGAGAAACAATTCCCATTAAATCTCTCAAGGATTTTTTTGTAATATTTGTAATATTTTCTCCATCAATTAAAATTTCACCTTTATTTACATCGTAAAAACGAGTAACTAAATTAGCTAAAGTAGACTTTCCACTTCCAGATTGCCCCACCAAAGCAACTGTTTCTCCCTTATTTATAGTTATAGAAAAGTTTTTTAAAACATTGTCTTTTTTGTATTTGAAAGAGATGTTTTTAAATTCAATTTGACTTTCAAAAGTCGCTTTTATAATAGCATTAGGTTTGTCTTTAATGCTGTTTTCCGTATTTAAAACAGTCATAATTCTTTCGGCAGAAGCTTCTCCTTTTTGAATATTATAGAATGTTGTAGTTATTAATTTAATAGGATTTAAAACAGTATAAAATAAAAGGATATACCCTAAAAATTTACTAGAATCTAAGTCACTAGTTTTATTTATAACTTCTGCTCCTCCATACCAAAGAATGGCAATAATTGTTGCAGAACCTAAAAACTCACTCATAGGTGAAGCCAATGTTTGTCTATGAAAAACGCTGGTCATTAATTTTCTAAAACTTTGGGTAGAGGTATTGAATTTTTTTTGAATTACATTTTCAGCATTAAAACCTTTAATAATTCTTAAGCCTGTCAGTGTTTCTTCTATAAATGATAAAAAGTTACCATTCTCTTTCTGTGCTTTCGCAGATTTTGCTTTTAATTTCTTACTAATCGAAGAAATTATAAAACCAGAAACAGGAAGTAAAATAAAAACAAATAGCGTTAACTTTAGGCTCATAAAGAGCATAATAGTTATCGAGATAAATATTGTCAAAGGCTCCCTAACTATGGTTTCTATAGAAGTTAAGATAGAGTTTTCTACTTCTTGCACATCCGAAGTCATCCGTGCAATGATATCTCCTTTTCTTTTTTCTGAAAAGTAAGCGACAGGTAATTCTACAATTTTACTATAGAGGTTGTCTCGTAAATCTTTTACGACTCCTGTTCTTAAAAATGTGATTACATAAGATGCTAAATATCTAAATAAGTTCTTGAAAAAGAATAATGAAAGAGATAATAAACAAATAAATAATAGAACCTTAATTTCACCATCATCAATAATTTTTTGATAAATAAAATAGTTGAAACTATTTTCTAAATAAGCACCAATATTAGATATGTCCTCGTATATAGGTTTCATTATTACTTTTCTTTCTGTACCAAATAATATATTTAGAACAGGAATAAAAGCAAGAACAGATAAAACATTAAAAATAGCATATAGAATATTAAATAGAATATTTAGAATCGTAAATTTTCTATATTTCTTCTCATACTTTAAAATGTCTTTAAAATAGGCCATTAACTCAATTTCATTTCTTTAATAATTCGTTGAATTTTAGTATCTAGTTCAATTTCAATACTATTAGCATTTTTAGCTAGATTTAAATCAGTATTCACACTAAAATAGAATTTTATTTTTGGTTCTGTACCACTCGGTCTAGCTGCAATTCTTGTTCCTGATTCAGTTTGATAAATTAGTACATTTGATTTTGGTAAATCTATGTTTGTTATTGCGCCAGTAATTAAATTTTTTCTAGTGGATGCTTCATAATCAGAAAGAGATTCTACTTTTTCTCCATCAATTTCAGTCAATGGATTGTTGCGCATATCACTTAACATTTGCTGAATTTCTGCAGCACCATCCATTCCTTTTTTCGTGATAGATATTAAGTGTTCTTTATAAAATTTATTGTTGATATAAATATTTAGTAGTTCTTCGTAAAAAGAACTTCCGTTTTGTTTGGCAGACGCAGCTATTTCACAAGCTAAAAGAGTTGCAGTAACTGCATCTTTGTCTCGAACGAAGCCACCAACCATATATCCAAAACTTTCTTCTCCACCGCCAATAAAATCTAATTCAGGAAAATCTTTAACCATTTTTGCAATCCATTTAAAACCTGTTAAACCTATTTTGGTTTCAACATTGTAATTGGCAGCAACATCATTTACTAATTCAGTAGAAACAATCGTAGATCCTATAAATTGTTTTCCATTAATTTTTCCTTCTTCCTTCCACTTTTTTAATAAAAATTCAGTCATAACAACCATGGTCTGGTTCCCGTTCATCAATTTTATGTTTCCATCAGTATCTCTAACTGCAACACCTAGTCTATCACAATCTGGGTCTGTACCAATAACAATATCAGCCCCAATTTTATTTGCTAAGTCAGTTGCCATTTTTAAAGCTTCTGGTTCTTCTGGGTTTGGCGATTTTACTGTTGGGAAGTCACCATTTGGTATTCTTTGTTCTTCAACTATATGAACATCTGAATAACCAGCTTTTGCAAGTGCATCCGGTACAGAAACGATAGAGGTACCATGTAAAGGAGTAAATACAATTTTTAAATTTTTTCTATCAATTTTATCAGACAAAGATCCATTCTTTACAGATTCTTCGATAAAAACATCATCAACTTCTTTTCCGATAACTTCAATTAAATTTTCATTTGCATGAAACTTAATTTCAGAAAATTCTAATAAGTTTACTTTACCAATAATTCCACCATCATGAGGAGGCACAATTTGCCCACCATCTGCCCAATAGACTTTATATCCATTATATTCTGGTGGATTGTGAGAGGCTGTTAAAACAATACCTGCATCACAATTTAAATGACGAACAGCAAAAGATAATTCTGGAGTTGCACGTAAATCTTCAAAAAGGAAGACTTTAATGCTGTTCGCAGATAAAACATCTGCAACAATTTTTGCAAACTTTTTACTGTTATGTCTACAGTCGTAAGCAATAACAACGCTTAATTGTTCTTTTTTTACATTTTCTATTAAGTAATTAGACAAACCTTGAGTTGCTCGACCTAATGTATATTTATTAATTCTGTTGGTTCCTGCACCCATAATTCCCCGCATTCCACCAGTACCAAATTCCATGTCTTTGTAGAATCTGTCTGCTAGATCATCAGGATTGTTATTGATTAATCCGTTAATTTCTGTTTGGGTTTCAGCATCAAAAGTTGAGGTTAACCATTTTTTTGCTTTGTTTAAAATATCTTCCATAGAATTTAAAATAATATTGCTTAATCGATCTGCAAATATACTATTTAGAAATTGAGTTTTTCTTTAATAGTATAGTGTTTTTCGTTACTTTTTGTTTTTATTATGAGTTCACTAATAAAACCACCTAAAAATAATAAAGTTCCTAAAATCATAGAGGTTAATGCAATGTAAAACCAAGGGTTGTCAGTTACTAAAATTGTTTTGATTCCGGTGAAAACTTTGTAAAGTTTATGGACGCCAATGTAAAATGCAGATGTGGTTCCAAAAAGAAACATAAATGAACCCCATAGACCAAAAAAGTGCATCGGTCTTTTGCTAAATTTAGATAAAAATGAAATGGTAATTAAGTCTAAAAAACCATTTACAAAACGTTCCATTCCAAATTTCGTCTCTCCGTATTTTCTTGCTTGATGCTGAACAATTTTTTCTCCAATCTTTGTGAATCCTTCATTTTTAGCTAAGACAGGAATGTATCTGTGCATTTCTCCACTAACTTTTATGCCTTTTATAACTTCATTTTTGTAGGCTTTTAATCCGCAATTGAAATCATGTAATTTTAAACCTGAAGTTTTTCTAGCTGCAGCATTAAATAATTTTGAAGGAATATTTTTGGTAAAAACATTGTCGTATCGTTTCTTTTTCCATCCAGAAATTAAATCGAAATCTTCATCAACAATTAAATTGTATAATTCAGGAATTTCTTCAGGATTGTCTTGTAAATCTGCATCCATAGTAATAACAACGCTACCTTTTGCTATTTCAAAACCTGCATCTAAAGCTTGACTTTTACCATAGTTTTTTTGAAAACGAATTCCTCTTACAGCTTTATTTTTGACTGATAAGTGCTCAATAACATTCCAAGATCTATCTGTACTGCCATCATCAATAAAAATAATTTCATATATGTAATGATTGGATTGCATTACTTTTGCAATCCAATCGTGTAATTCTTGTAAAGATTCTTCTTCGTTAAGAAGAGGTATTACTAAAGAAATATTCATATTTTGTTTCTTTACAAGGTAGCAAAGTTAAAAAGTATTAAAGAAAATTCTGAAAACTTTTTGCTTTCAAACTTTGAAACTACTTTTAATATTCTTCTTCTTCAGATTTTTTCATAATTGCAGAGATAATTGCAGAAACAATAAATCCAATAAATGCAGAGGCTGCTAACATTACGGCAGAAGAAATTGCAGGTGTTTGAAATTTTTCTGTCATTGCCAAAGAGGCATCAATTTGTTCTTCAGTTAAGCCTGCATCAACCCATGATAGTCTTTGAAATTCTAGAGCTTGTTGTTGAAAGTCTGGTTCTATAAAATTCATAAAAATCATGATGTAAACAACAGTAATTAAGGCGCTTATCATTGTGATTCCCATACCAATTTTAACCCCTTGTCCCCAAGAAATAAAACCGTCACTATTTTGTTTGTAAACTTTAATTCCCATTACGATTAGAATTATCATTGCGACTAAGCCAACGACGCTGTTAATCCAGTTTAATTCTAATAAACTCCCTGTTGCGTATAATGTTAAGTGAGTAATAACACTTATTACACCTAAATAAAGACCATTGTTTAATATAATACTTTTACTATTTACTTGATTTTCCATAGATTTTAAATTTAGTTGATTTTACAAATATATTCATTTCATTTCT
>Ga0115005_10002703_pt1 | contig 14134 bp, 4 predicted proteins | sample ArcOceMetagenome_FD_87163 | JGI IMG/M metagenome (GOLD analysis project Ga0115005, IMG submission 87163) | Marine eukaryotic phytoplankton communities from Arctic Ocean - Arctic Ocean - Greenland ARC118M Metagenome | ecosystem: Environmental > Aquatic > Marine > Oceanic | place: Arctic Ocean... | reverse complement strand
CTTTTTACAGGCAAAGGAGCAACCCCAACATCGAATCCCCCGTCCTCCCATTCCGATGGTGATTACAACAGAGCCGATGCGGGTCAAAATCTTGTCATTAAAACAAATTCAATTGCTCCGGGAAGTTCAGATTCTTTCAGTTTTGCCTATGTCTTGGCAGCTTCAGATTTAACCTTGGCAATGGAAAACCTGAATACTTTATCAATCACGCAGCCCCCAGTGCAGTTGCATCAATGCGATCGAACCAAAATTGTTCTTGCGTGTTCAATCGATGGAACCTTTACCAGTGCAACAGTCGAATTTTCTGTCATGAAGGACGGTGCCATTGTGAACACTGAGAAAGTCAAAACAACAACTGTCACTTCTCCAGTCAAAACCGGCACAAAATCATATGTCGTGACGCAAGACTGGAGTGATTTTGGTACGTTCAAGTGGTTGCGGGTGTCGTCGGTGGTCAACCACAATGTTTTGTGTTGTACTTATGTCTTGTTGTATTCTTTTTTTATCTTCCAACTTTTCAGGTACTCCAAAGGGTGAAAGTGTAGCGGTGTCAATAAAAGCAACAGTAGGAAGCAAGACCTATACGAAAACCAAAAGTGTGATGATTATTTCTGATCCCGAAAGAACATGTTTGGAATTCACTGGTGTCAAAAGTGGTGGTGCGTCTTCCCCACTTTCCGCGGACAAATCAATCTTTTCTTCTTCGTCCGATTCTTTTACAAGATCCACATTCACAGTCCAACGCAAGTCTGGGGCGGCAATTTCTTCTTTGGATTGGTACTTAGAGAGAAGAAAAACAGATGGAACAATTACTTCCGAAAACATTGGAAGAGGCAGTACTGCTGATACGTAAGTCGTTGGGTAGCCGTGGTGGTGGTGGTGGTGGTTCTTGTTGTTGTTTTTTCATTTGCATTTTTTGTACTGATCAACAACATTCCATCTTTTGCCTGTTTTTCTTGAACCCACATTTCAATTGCAGCCAAAGCATCACGGTCGATTGCTCTGACATCGCACTCGGTACATATGTCACATTGAAGGCTCTGGCAAATCGCTTGACGTCACCTTCTTCCGTGTTGGTTAGTGGCATTGTATCCGAACCAAGTCTAGGACCAACGTCGATTCAATTCAACAATTATCCTTCCAGTGGTATTGAAGAAAATATTGCAATTGGGAGTAAAATTGCTGATTTGAAAAGTATCGATGCGTCTACTGACGACCCCGGTACTTTTAGCATAGTAAGTGGTGGCTCGTATTGCAAAGTAACAGGAACAGAACTACAAGTCTCCACTGTTTTAAGTTATGAAAGTGGTGCAACACGCAGTTGTAATGTTCGTGTGACCGACAAAGACGGAATGACTTTTGATAAAATTTTAATTGTTGCAATTGTGAACGTTAACGAAGCACCCACTAGCATTACGGTGTCGGCCAACACTATGGACGAGGAACAGTCGGATTCGACATTTATTATGACACCGTCCGATCCCGACAATGTTGGACCATTAAGTATTGGACAAACTTTTTCATTCAATCTTATCCTGAACGGAGACGGTTATTTTAAATTGGACAGCACTAATCCTGGTACGCTTTTGGTTCGACGGAAAGCGAATTACGAATTGTTAGATCTTAAAACGTTGGCATTGCAAGTTCAAGTGACTGATTCCGGAATAGCAGGTGTGGGTAAACGTGGTCAACAAAAAGTATTGGAAACGGCGGACTTTACCATTGCAGTGAACGATGTCAATGAATCACCACATACAGTGCGCCTGGTACTTCGTTCGGGACCCAGCGTTGTCGGCACTCGAGGATGGGTTACAAAAGACACGGAAGCTACTATTCATGAGTGGTGCAATGTTGAAGTACCAAGTGGTTCTCCACAATGTTGCAGCAACGATCATTGTCCAAGCATTGCCAATTTGGTGACAGCAGACCCTGAAGTTTCGGACCAACATACATTTACAATGACCGATGATTCGAGCGGGCATTTTACTCTTTCGAGCGGGTGTTCCACCGCCGGATCAAGCGATTGCAAAATCATTGCGGCCAAAGATTTGGATTACGAAACCCAGGAAACACATTTTGTTTCTGTATTGGCAACGGATAACGGTGAGCCCGCAAAATCATCGGCGGCACAAAGGTTTAAAATTACGGTGAGAAACGTTGCAGAAGCTCCGTCCATTGGACCAGTGACCTGTCGAGTGGCCGAAAATGAAAACAACAATGCTGTAATATGTCAAATCACTGGCGGGGGAGAAGGAACCCAGTACTCGATCGCTCAATCCGAACAGACACCTTCCATACGGCACGCCGGTAAGTTTACAATACAATATTATTCTGTTGTTTTTTTGATCAAACGTGGAGAAAACGACTGACTTTTTTTTTTTTTTAAATCGTGCATGTGTTTTTATATTGCGTGCCCAGATTGGTCCTCTGCCACGCCCACCTTTGAAATCGGTGCATGCAGTGGTGAGATTACGCTCAAAGACAATGTTCAACTTGATTTTGAAGGGGCAGCCTCTGCTGGATTTCATAAAACGTACCAAGTTGCAGTGAATGCTGTCGGGACATGTGGTGCTGCCTGTACCACGTCCATCACACAACCCATTACTGTTACAAATTCCAATGAAGCGCCGACCATCGATGATGTGTTGTATGCAAGTGTGTTTTTGCTTCCAGAAAATTCTCCTTCAAGTTTGCTATCCAATGGACTGTTGGATGCGACAAATGGTTGGTCTCGACCTTTGGTTGTTCACGATCCTGATGCAAGTCAACGTCCATACTTATCGATTGTTGCCGGAAATAGCGACCAAATTTTTCGAACGTGTGGGAACGATCCACCCAATGGTGTGCGTTGCTCTGGTACTGATTTTTTAATCGTCGTCAACGATGGTTCACCGGAAATAGACTATGAAACAAACGCCAACCATGAGCTGTTGATTCGTGCGTTTGACAGTGACGATGCAGATTTGTATGATGATGCTCAAATATACATTGATGTGACTGATCTCAACGAGTCCCCTGTTTTCTCTACAATTTCAAGTATTGACCGTGACATCTCGGAAGATGCATCGGTTGGGGACAGCGTGGGGATTGCAGTGTTTGCGTCGGATGTAGATGGTGGTGACAAAGGAAAGGTTCGGTATGCCCTTTGTACATCGGCCACCTGTGGGAATGATGGCAATGTGTTTTCTATTGATGACACCTCCGGCCATATTAAAGTATTTGGTGCGCTTGATGCAGATGGAAGTAAACGTTCAACATACACTTTAGTTGTTGAAGCCATTGATTGTGAAGGTGGTACTGCTGCGGGTTGTGTTATACCACCTTCACGTGTTACACCAAGCATTTCGGTGTTGGTAACCGTATTGGATGAAAACGAAGCTCCAACAGCCCGACGTGGGGTGTATAACAAAATCCCGGTGGCAGAAAATTCACCGATAGGCACTGTTATTCCATGGATATATGAAGGACAAACGAATGCAGCTACAGTCACATCACTGAGTGGTGAGATTCTTGACGAAGATGCATCTGAATCGTTTACTTTTTTATTGACCCCAACACGACCAGCAAAAAATAAATTTGCCATAACTTCAAATACTGGAATATTATCCGTCGCGTCCGATCAATTAAACCATGACATGCCTACCAAAGAATTCAGAGTACACGTGAAAGTCATCGACAGTGGTGGTTTACAATTGACCAACAATGCTGAAGGAAAAGTGGAATTAAACTTTTACATTACTGGTAAGTAGCAACTCGATCCATTGTATTGTTTTGTATCAATAGCAAGTGTTGTGTTCTTTTGACTGATTTTTTGTATTTGTATTGTTTCAATAGACGTCAATGAACCCCCGACGTTGCGACCACGAGATTCGAGAGATGTCAAAGAAGATGGTTCTACGCGGGAGCTCTATCAAACCGGTACCACTCAAACCGGCAAAATTTGTGCAGACGACCCCGATTTGCTCAACAATCAGCCATGCATGGATGATTCTGCTGCCTGCCAAACAATTACTTTCTCTATTCTTGCTGGAACAAACCCAGGAAATTTGTTTCATTTGAGAGATGGTACAGGAGAAGACGTCGGTTGTGTGTGGCCCGAAATTGCAGCAGGAAAACAAAATTTGTTTAATTTTGAAGGAACCATCAAATCCTATGATATCACTATTGTGGCCAATGATGGTTTTCTGACTTCTCCACCAGCTCATCAGATGAAATTGACCATTGCTGTACTTGATAACAATGACAAGCCGGTGCTGTCCCATGCAACATTGAGTATTGGTGAAAATCAACCCCAAGGTTCAATGGCAAACCCACAGCTTTTAGCCACCGATGAGGACGCATTAGATACATTAACATGGTCCATCAACGGTGGAAACATCGGTGCTGTATTTGAAGTAATTCGGGTCAGTCATCGTGGTGCTGAAGTTCGGACAACTGACAAAGTGCTGACTGATATTGGTGCGGCCAATGGCAATCGCAAATCCTATTCACTTAAAATCATAGTTCTCGATTCACCCACAGCAACGGGTGGTGGTGCTGCTTTAACTTCCGATGAAGCTACCATCACAATCAACGTGACCCCTGAAAACGATCCGCCGGTGGTGAGGAACAAAGGAGCAACATTTAAAGTGAATGAAGCTGCGGATGGCGTTGTACCTAGCAATTTTTTGTCGCTGGCCAAAGTCGATGCCTATGATCCTGACAACACCCCGACACCAACCCAAAGTCTTAGTTATTCATTGATACCTGCATCAAATGATTACGTACAACTTTCAAGTACTGGAGTACTTACACTGAAGCAAAGTGGTGCTTCACAACTTGATCACGAGTTCAAATCTTCCCACACAATCACCGTCAAAGTGCAAGATAATGGTCCGGGTCAAATGAGTACGACCGCCGAATATACAGTGGCTGTTCAGAATTTGAATGAAAAACCTACATTAGTTGCCAGTACCCGAAGTGTAGAGGAAAATCAACCCAGTGGGACACTACTGACAGGTGGCGCGTTAGATGGAAGAGATGTAGATGCTAATTCCACCCTAAGTTATACCATTGTTCGATGCGACGGTGCAGAAACAGGGTCGTGCACTGTTGGTGCCAATAAAAAATTCAACATTAATTCAGACAGTGGTATTTTAACTACCAATGCTGTGTTGAACTACGAAGCTCGAGCAGGGTATTCCCTCGAAGTAAGAGTCGATGACGGTTACGATTCTTTTGATTCATTTGATTCATTTGATTCATTCGAAGGAGGAACCGACGACGGTTACGGTGCATCAAATAGTTATGCCGTTGCGACTGTCACTGTCGTGGTTCAGAACAACAATGATCGACCCATTGCAGAGCATCCAAACATTGAACTGGGTGAAGATACTAGTTCGGGTGTGACCGTTGGAACAATTAATGTGCAGGACGACGATGCCAGCAACACGCATACATTCACGTTTCTTGCCGACAATAGTTTTCGCCACCAAGTCATCAGCACGGGAAAACCTTACACCGTACCTTTACCCGTGTCGGCTTCGAATGTGGATTCATTTGGTGTGACGGCAAATCTCCAGTGGCCTCAAAATGTATTCAGTTCTGAGGATACAACGGACGATAACACTGCTTATATCCTTGTTCATGGGCCAAATGCAAATGTACCTCGTATTCCTGGTATTCCAAAATTCAAATTTGGGTTTGGAAGATTGGGTAACGAAAAAGCTTCATGTGGTATCGTTTTATGTTCCTCGGCTTCTTGTGCAGAAACATCTTGGGATTCCTTGGGAGGTGATACAATAACGACAACAGATTTGAATACCGGTGTCGATGTATGGACCAGCATTCAGTACGATGCAAGCAACAGTCGGTACGAATTGAGTGCTGGTTTTGGACTGACTGTCGGTGCAGCCACGTGTGTGTCGTTCAAAACCACTTCAGCAGCAACATCAAAATACAACACTCAATTTGTGTCGTTTGATGCCGCCGACCAAAATTTTTTGTTTCGTCATATTGTTCTACCGCCGAATGGTCCATCGGCCGATACGAGATTCAACATTGACATTACTGATGGTACAATTGCTCTTCGTGCTGCTTCCGTATCAACGTCAGCATCGTTGTTGGATTATGAACAAAAAACAATATTTGGCTTCTCCGTCACTGTTCAAGACAGTGCGGGTGCCGATGATATTGCTTTTGTTGTTGTCAGAGTCAAAGACACAAACGAAGAGCCCACGTTTACCGACGTCTGTAGTTTGCATGGTTCAGCGACGTCCTGTTTTTCAATTGATGAAAATGCCAATGGTTTGACACCTATTAGTATCATGGGTGGTGCAGCTGTCGGCGCACATGTTCCTATTGATCCCGACCAAACTGTGACGTGTTCGCCCATGGACACTGCGAGTGGTAAAGGAACAGTAGCCGTTGCCCATGGAGTTTCAAATTTACGTGGTGCCATTCAAGCCAAAACTAAAAATTTAATGGTCACCACCGCATGCCAAGAGTTGTTGTGGAACATTCTTTCGTTGGAAGTGGCATGTGGGTATGAAGTACTGATATATTCAGGTTCTAACGAATGCCATTCATCTACTGTGCAGGGTACGTGGTTTGCCGGCAATCAGCTAAATTTAGCATCGACTACTGGTACGCGTATCAAAGTACGACTTCGAAATTCACCCATTCCCACCCAAACAATTACTTTTTCCATCACGGATGGAAATGTAGGTGGTGCCTTTTCAATTCATCCAAACACGGGTCTTTTAAGTTTGTCGACTTCGGGTAGTAGCGTCAATTTAAACCACGAAGATGCATTGACCCAAGGGTATTACTTGCTTCAAGTCGTTGGCACTGATGATGGACTTCCACCTAGATCTGCCTCGACCACGTGGTATGTCGAAATCAAAGATGTGAACGAACCCCCGCAATTGATGCTGTCTACCCGTTCGGTGGATGAAAATCTAGCAAGTGGTTCATTGGTGGGTGTCCCAATAGCTGGCGGTGATCCCGATAACAGTGCAGAGCAATTTGGTGTTTTGAAATATGCTTTCCAAAAACTTTGTGTCACACCTCTTGCGGATGTATGTGATGTCGACCAACTTTTAACGGCGGTGAATGCTGGGAACCATTGTCAAAAGCTTGGTGCCAGAGTTCCTACCCAAACAGAAGCTGCCGCAGCTTATGTGGCTGGTTTGCGATTTGGCACTTCGTGGGTGACGCAAATACCAGTAGCGGGAGCAGTAAAATTTATTGTGGCCAGTGGAACAAGTAGTTCGACAATTATGTCCGTGGATCCGTCCACCCGTGTGGCAACTGAAAAAATGGGTGTACTGTGTTTTCAACGCAATGCTGCTACTGTGTTCAACAACTTTCAAATCAATGTTGCTTCTGGACAAATTACTAGTTCTACAACTTTCAATCATGAACAACAACAACAATTTGTAGTAGTTTTAGAAGCGCGTGACAACGGTGGAGTTCTTCCTTATTTATCGTCGCAAGCCGGAGTCATCATTACAATCGGTAATGTCAACGAGAAGCCTGTTTGCAATGATGTTACCCGAAGCACACCCGAAAACGTTCCACAGCGAACGGCGGTGGGTGCGGTCGTACCTGCTTCGGACGTTGATAATGTTGTTAATGGCCTTGTGGTAGAACGTCAATCGTTGACATATGTTCTCGCATCCAATTTAGAGTTTCAAGTTGGCTCCTGTTCTGGACAAATTGAAGTGAAAGGAATAAATCTATTGAATTATGAAATGACCCAGCAGTACAATTTGGTGTTGACGGTGACCGATGACGGCACACCACCGTTGAATGATGTGGCGGCCATTACCATTGCATTGACTGACATCAATGAAGCACCCATACTCAATGACATGCAAAGAAATGTAGCAGAAAATTCACCCAGAGGAACAAACGTTGGTGCAACATGCACTGCCCTTGAGCCGGATACATTGGCATCGCCGGCACAAACACACACCTATGTTATAACCGCAGGAAATGCCGCTGGTCTGTTTGCTTTGAATGCAGCAACGGGCCAACTGACAACAAATGTGCAACCAGCCAAAATTGATTTCGAGGGACAAAACAGATACATGTTGGCCTTGCATGTAGAAGACAGTGGTTCACCACCATTGGATGACACGGCAACATTGGTTGTCAATGTTGTGGATGTTAACGAAGCCCCATCGTTCACCAATGGTGGGCAATCCTTTGTAGTGACAGAAAATGGACAATCTGTCGCGGTTGGTACACCGTTGGTGGCTTCGGACCCCGACAATAAAATTCAAGCACACCAAAGTTTAACATGGAGCATCGTTGGCGGAAATGTGGGAAATGATTTTGAAATCGATTCAAAGGGCGGCCAAATATCTGTCACCAGCAGCGCATCACTGAATTTTGAATCCCAGCGACGATATGTGATAAAAGTGCGGTGTACCGACGATGGTGTTCGACTTACCGGACCACCAGATGCAGTTTTGTTTCATGAAGAAGATGTGGTACTCAACATAGATGACATGAACGAAAAACCCGTGTTGTCTTCGACTGTTCAACTCGAAATTCAGGAAAATGAAAATTCCGGTTCAACAGTAGGAGCGTTGTTGTCCCATGTCAGTGACGTGGATAACGATGATGCTTATCCAGATTCCGTGCCTCAAACGTTTTCGTTTACGATTATGAATGGTGATACTGGAAATATTTTCAAGTGGAATGCCGCCAATCTGGCCGCAGGTATTTTAGAAATGAAACGAAGTGGTGTGCTCAATCACGAAACAATGTCGCAGTATTCACTTAAAATAAAAGTCACGGATAGTGGAACAGTGCTTCCCAGTCATCAAACTGGCATGGCGGTGATCAAAGTCAATGTTTTGGATGTAAATGAACCGCCCACCATGAATGCATGTTCTGTCTCTTTTCCAGAAAACTCTGGCAACGGGGTTGAAGCGACTGGTGGTGCTTGCACTTCTTCTGATGTTGACGATGGTGATGTTATGTCTTACACAATTGTTAGTAACAGTGGCGATGGCTCAACTTTTTTTGATGTACATTCTACTTCGGGTGTTCTTTCGGTCAAAGGATCGCCAATATTGGATTTCGAGACCAAACAGACATACAACTTGAAAATCAAAGTTACCGATGCCAATACAGCCGCTGTTATTGCGCGCGGGTCCAAAGGCACGGGTGAATACTCAGACGAAGCACTTGCGACAATCACAATTACAGATGTTAACGAACCTCCCGAAGTATTTGACGATCGTGTGGAAATTGCAATGAATACGGGAATCGATGCACAAGGTGCAGTGACAACAACGCTGGCCACGATTGGAATTCCAATTGGAAAGAAAAAAACAAAATCGTTTGATGAGGATAGTGTCCATGGCGACAGTCTCCAATTCAGCATTGTTGGTGGGCATGACTACAAGGGGGTGCCTGTTTTCGGAATAGATAGCTCCACTGGACAGCTGCGGGTGGTCAATGCAGCAGTGGCTACATCTCATTGTAGCTCGGGTCCAAATGCAATTAAATTAATTCCTTGTGCCGACCCCCTAAAGTGTTGTAAATGTACAGTTTACGACACTGCAGGTACGAAAACAATTGCACCATACGGATATCGAATTCAAATTCAAGTAACAGATACGGGTGGTTTGACAGACACAGCTATCATTACAATTGTCATCATGAATTCAAATTTCCCACCTGTAGTCACTGGAGCAACGTCCACTGTGGCAGAAAACGCGGCGGATGGATTCAGCGTTGTGACAGTTGCGGGATCTGATACTGATACACCTGCCGATCCAATCAAATATACATTAATTAGTAATTCACCCGCAGACGGTGTTGATCAATTTCAGATAGACGAGAACACTGGGAAAGTCACAGTAAAAGTTGGAAACACTTTGAACCATGAAAAAACCACGGTCTTTACGTTGACTGTGGTCGTTCGTGATTTTCCAACCGATTCAACCAAACCTAAATTGGTTGGTCAAGGATCCCTCGTTATCTCTGTCACAGACATCAATGAACCACCGGTGCTGAATGATATGCTGGGTGACAAGAGCCGACAAATCGAGGAGAACGTAGCTTCTGGAACTACAGTTGGGTCAATGCAGGCCGTGGACCCTGATGAATCCACTGAGTCGTTTGGTACGCATACGTTCTCCATCGTTTCCAATGAATTTGAAGTCTACACACAGAGCAACCTTGGCCGAATTCGTGTTCAAACAAATACATTAAATTTTGAAGTGAAACGAAATTATGAACTGACTGTTACGGTCACTGACGGTGGTGGTTTAACCGATGATGCGAGAGTGGATGTTAGGATTATAAACCAAAATGAGCACCCGGAATTGATAGATAAAATATGCAGTGTGGATGAAAATGCTGGAGAAGCAACATTGGTCTGTAAATTAACAAGCACTGATCCAGATCAAAGTGTGTCGGCACAGGTGGTCAATCTGTTTCCTTCGTTTACTTTGGTGTCCGGCAATACGAACGGTGCGTTTTCTTTGCGGTCAGACGAAATTGACGATTACAGTGCAATCTTGAAAGTCTCGGGTGATTTAGATTGGGAAAACATACCGCAGTACACTTTGCAAGTGCGGGTCACCGACAGTGGCACCATCAATGACAACAGACAGCTTTCCACCATTGCAACTATCACTATTGATTTGAACGATTTAAATGATGTGACTGTCGCAGACTACACTGGTCCGGCAGCATTGGCAACAGAGGGTGCCGAATCATTTCAGTTGACAGGCACAAACATTGGTCCATCAAACACAGGCCACAATGTTCAAGTTCAAGTGACTTATGGCAGTACTGGCAGAGAATTTGAAGCCCAAGATTGTTCGGTAACTGTACCGGGCGCAGTTGTAGAATGCACAACAGCCTCACTTCAAGGCCGGGTTCAAGGTGATACAAATACCAAAGATATGACTTGGAGAATTACCGTGTTGTCTGTGGACGGTGTGAATAAAAACCACGAATCAGACGTGTCGTTTGTCGTAATTTCCTATGTTGCACCAAGAATTACTTCAATTCAAGGTGCTACAGGATTGTCAACACAAACCCCCAGTGAAATTACATTGGTTGGAGAACACTTGGGAGCAAAACAAATTCAATTGGGCTCTGGTACAGCGACGGTTTTGGGGGCCCCGGTTGCCGTTTACTACGGTCCACCCGAAAACGAACGGTTGTATTCAGCGACGGGGTGTGTGGTCACCATTGCCCACGAAAAAATTGTGTGCAAATCTGCCCAGGGCAGAGGTTCCGGATTGGTCTTTCATGTCTTGCTCTTTGGCCAAGAATCAAACCGTTTAAATGAAAGCGATACCTCGGCTGTTTTGAAATATGCACCACCGTCCATTCAAGATGTACGGTTGGGCACAGAAACAGCATCAATGAGTACTGCCGGTGGTGACATTGTTGTGGTCACAGGGGAAAATTTTGGTCTGGGTCAATTGGCCATGTACAGTTCACCCAAAGTGGGTGATTTACTGTTGCAAAGCGTGGGGAACCTGCAGTCGTATTTGAATCCTTGGCAAAGTTTGTCACGAACCGATGTTGCATTGTTTTACGGCAACGACGCAAACCATGACACACAATTTCGTGCCATTTCTTGTGCTGTAACACAAGACCATATTCAATTAACATGTCAAATTTCGCCGGGTGTAGGAACAGATTTCAAATTTGTTGTTGTAGTGGGGGGGCAACGATCGGATCGCTCAACACAAGTGTTGTCGTATGCCCAGCCAAGTTTAACAAAATGTTTTGGTCGTGGGTCTTTTAATGCAGACACATCGGGTGGAGAGCAGGTGTTTTTTCGTGGGCTTCAGTTGGGGCCAAAAATGATGGGGCGCAACCCTAGAGTACCAGTGCAGATTGATTTAACGTATGGCCCTATCGTGGATCAATACAGTGACATCGATGATGCAAGGAAATATGCAGCACAAGGTTGCTACATGGCTGAAGAGTTCTCACTGGTAAAATGTTTGACTGTGTCTGGCGTGGGCAAAAACCATCACATTCGTGTCACTGTTGGTGGACAAACGTCTGAATTGTTTGATGGCAAACTTAGTTATTCACCACCTTCGATTTCAGCGTACTCGGACGTTGGGTCACGAAATGCATTGACAGTTGGAAATCAAAACATTGATATATCTGGAAGAAATTTTGGGTCCACGGAAGAAAACGCGATCGATCAGATCATCTACAGCAATGGTTTGGAGTTCCATGAAATTTTCACAGCAGAAAATTGTGTTGTCACGGTTGACCACATTCTAATCAGTTGCAATACTGGAAGCGGCGCGGGTCAAGATTTAACATGGAGCATCACCATTGGTGGTCAAGTTTCAAAAGACGCGTCGACTTCGTACAAAAACCCAACCATCTCTATGGTAAAAGTTGGGCATTTGCACCAACAATTGTTGGGCGAGGGTTTATCCACGTACGGGGAGGAAGAATTGATCTTTCTGGGTGAAAATTTTGGGCCGTCTCTTTTAACAAGCTCGCAAGACGTTTTAGGAAACAGAACAAATTTGTTAGACTTTATCAAATACGGAAGATCTGGCAATGAATACAGCGCGAAAAAATGCACCGTGTTGAACCACTCCGCGGTTCGTTGTAAAACCATTGCTGGTGTTGGTTTTGGGCTTTCATTCATTGCAAAAGTTCAAGGATTGATCTCTGAAATGTCCGTAGTTCAAATGTCATATGCTAAACCCAAAGTTGTGTCCATTTCTCGTTTGAATGGGACAACAATGGGCGGAGACATTGTTCGCGTGGTTGGTTGGAATTTCGGTTTCACTGATCCAAGAGCTTTTTTGCACGTGTCTTTTGATGATCAAATTTTATTACCAATCAATTCAGTTGCGGGTGATCCAGCGCTGGCACAACCCGATGTGTTTGAATTTGTCGTCCCGGAAGGAATGGGCACCGACAAAAAATTGTATTTTGATGTTGGTAGTGGAGTAGCCGACAGCCAACACAGTCAAACGTATTTGTTTTCGTACTTGCCACCAGAAGTATTAGCCATTTCCACTTTTGAAGGAAGAAAAGAAGGTGAGGTCAAGTTGATTTTAGATGGAGTCAATTTCGGTTCTGTTGGAAGAATTCGGGGAACATCATTGTTGGCCATTGATCAAACTTGTGGACCACAACGTCAAACGTTGTGTTGGACACAAAAGCAAATCATTTTGTATTTTCAAGCTTCAAGCGGGTCTTTAAATGTTGTGACTGGTTTAGCAGGTGATGTTCAAGAAAGTAAAACGGTTGAATTTACGGATTTCAATCCACAAATTGATGTGAATAAAACAAAGGATGCCATGGGCGCAAGTGAGTTGGAGACAGGGTTCCCTACGATTGGAGGAGACACATTAAAATTGTTTGGTAAATTTTGGGGCACAGTGGAGATTAAAGTAGACATCAATGGTCGACCATGTTTGAATGTGGAGAACGGCGAAGAATCCATGGTTCCCATATGCGTCAACCCACAGGTAAAAGCACTGTTGCCCGACCAATGTGTTTGCTGATACTTTTGCTGACAGACCACACGCCTTTATTTTTTGTTTTTTTTATATTTTATATTTTTAATGTCTTCTTTTTTTCGTAGTCCGGTGCCAACAAATGCCCCGACCGTGAACAACGCTTGGAATGTGTTATACCTGCAGGGCAAGGACGAGGTGAACGTAACTTGATCATTGTCAGAAGGGAATCGCAAGGATCATGCCAAGTGGCCACCGATGACAAAGGCAACACGTGTGTTTTGCTTCATTTGAATTACCTGCCACCAACTATCACATCCATTGTAGATATTGGTAGTGCCAGCATTGATATCGACAGTGTACTTGGGGGCCAAAGCAATTTGATTTCCCCGAAACCTTGGAATGACAAAGAATGTACTTGGGATAAGAACAGATGGGTGTCTTCGAAGAATGTGCCGTGTTACACTGGACTGGCTCCACCCGGGTGCGAATGGGACGCCCGCATCGAAAAATTCTTTGATCCCCGTATCAAAGATGAAAATCGTTGCGATGCTGCAAATTCTCTATGGACAGGTGTTCCAACGAGTGGGACTACTTTATTAATTACGGGTAAGTGCAATTCTTGTTTTGGGGCTATTGTTGTTGCTTGTTTGTTTCTTGTTTCCTCCTTGCTT
>Ga0115005_10002702_pt1 | contig 14137 bp, 15 predicted proteins | sample ArcOceMetagenome_FD_87163 | JGI IMG/M metagenome (GOLD analysis project Ga0115005, IMG submission 87163) | Marine eukaryotic phytoplankton communities from Arctic Ocean - Arctic Ocean - Greenland ARC118M Metagenome | ecosystem: Environmental > Aquatic > Marine > Oceanic | place: Arctic Ocean... | reverse complement strand
TGAAATATATTATTTTCTAGAACATATTGACTTTTTAACATCTATTAAAATCAACAACAAGTTTTAATTGCCATTATTAGGTTGCCTGCTTGTTTTTCAAACATTTCTTCATAAAAACAACTAAACCAATAAATCTTAAAACGGGTATACAATATGGCAGAGAGTATCCAAATGATGGAAAAATGATATCTTTAGAATGGCATATCTTTAGAGAAAAATACTAATATTAGAAATAGTTTAAAGGTTTGAAACTCACACAATATTATTCATCGCTTTGGGCTGATTTTACTTTTTGTAACTTTTTGAATTTTAAAATTCTGCATAACAAATCTCCAATTGGTGAAGTGTATCGTGTTCGATATCAGTGATGTATTCGTTGCAACGCAGGAAAGTGGCAATCATCAAAAATTATCCTTCATTATTTGTACGCAACGAACACCTAACCTGAATAATCTAAGTGTGTTGCTTTTTTTGATGTTGTCCTGACTAGATAAAAGTGATGATTACAGAACACTTAACTATAAACTAGCATAATATTTTGAATCAAAATATTTAGTTGGCTAGTTATCTTACCAAGAAATACCTGTATCATTTTGCTTACTTCAATCAGAGTGTCACACCATTAGACATTAATAGGGTGGCTGAGTATCCTATACTGAAACCAACATTAAATTGATATTGTTATGACCGATTTTTCAGAGCACCCAGACCTTCATCTATTGTGGCCTACTCCATTTTTGCGAACAAAATTTGCCGATAACAACGAAGTGAATAAAGCTCTGGTAAAACTCTTTATTGAACATCGAAATAATAATGACATACTAAAATCGACTGTTTATTCTAGTAGTGACGACTTGCTAATGCGATACAGTCATCCAGAATTGAATGCATTATTTAAATTTATTTCTGATCAGCTATTTCAAATGTCGACTCAAGTGAACGCTAAACTTTGGCAGTTTAGCCGCTCAAAAACGTTACAAATGAATGTTGTTGGAGCTTGGTTTCAAATCCAAAATGGTCATGGCTTTCATGAAACGCACAATCATGGAAACTGTGCTTGGTCTGGCGTTTATTATGTACAAGTTGATGATAAAGAGACTCGTATCGCTAATAAAGAGCTAGGTGAGATGAATGGTGTCACCCGATTTTATAGTCACCAAATGGATGTGATTGGCGGCGGCTATATGGACTCTGGCAATCTATACTTACAAGACAATAGTTTTGACTCGCCACCTGAAGAAGGTATTTTGTGTATTTTCCCCTCACACCTTAAACATATGGCAATGCCTTATATCGGTAAAAAAGACAGAATTATTGTATCGTTCAACATCCAGGTTCACGGAGATCAAGGCGATGGATTGTTTGACTATAGCTTTACTAACAAACTTTAAATCGAAATAAACGCGCTAAAATGTTTTTGGGTGTAAGCCTGTGCGATACAAGTCATAAAACATTTCGGCAGCATAGACACAACCGAGGCAGCACATAGACAGCTTATGGTCTTCAATGACGACTGTTTCAGCAGGCATACCATGACTGATCTTCTTACAGTGCGCACATTGATAACTTAGTAATTTACATGTTGGTGAGTTAGACATTGCTTTCCTCTAGGCCTTCAATCAAGGCATGCCAAGCGAGCATGACGCATTTTTTCCGGGCAGGATGATGACGAACTGCTTTAAGCGGTTTAAGTATCGATGGTATATTAACGTCTTCACCTTCGATCCATCGCTGCATTTGAATGGCAATTATTTTTGCATGCTCAACCGGCTTTCCTGTAATGAATTCAGTCATCATTGAGGCAGATGCGATACAAACGGAACAACCCCGACCTCTAAATTGAATCAGATCGATTAGATTGTCTTTGAGGCTTAATCCGACTTCGATTTCGTCACCACAGCGTGGGTTTGAACCTCTTCTAACGACCTGCATTACCGTTAACTCACCCAGCACTTTATTACGAGGTTTCTTGAAGTGGTCCAGTAATTGGGCTTTGTAAAGCTGGGTATCTGACATTATGAAAACACCTTCTCAGCATACTCTAATGCATTAATCGCAGCGTTAATATCATCAATAGTGTTATATACAGAAATACTGATACGTAATGTCGAGCTGACGCCGAGATGTTTTAATAATGGCTGCGCGCAGTGGTGGCCAGCACGAACAGCCACTCCTGAATCTCCCATAATTTGAGCTAGGTCATGAGCATGAATAATATCATGATAAAAACTGACAATACCCGAAGATAAATGTTGTGCAGATGAAACTAAGTGCAGGTTTGGATAATGAGATAGTGCTTGATACAAAGTCGTCGCCAAGTCTCCAATGTGGGCCTTTATATTTGCTTGACCTAAAGACTCGACAAAGTCGCAGGCAGATGCAAAGCCAATGGCTCCAACAAAATTAGGCGAGCCAGCTTCAAAACGATGCGGTGCTTCACTCCAAATAGTGTCATCTATATTGTCGGCAGTAAAGTCGACCATTCCACCTCCGAGCCTTATAGGTTGCACCTCATTTAATAGTTCTGGAGCAATGTATAGTAGGCCAATACCATTGGGTCCAAACATTTTATGTGCGGAGAACACCAAAAAGTCACAGCTAAGTTCACGAACATTTATAGTATTGCTTACCACTGCCTGCGCAGCATCAACCAGAACAGGTATGTTTTTTTGCTTAGCGCGCTCACAGATAGCTTTTACATTATTGGTAATACCCGATACATTTGATGTCTGGGTCAGTGCAATCATAGCGGTACTATAAGAGAATATCTCAGGGTATCGGTCGATATCCAATTCACCTGTGCCCGTGAGTTCAATTATGCACAGACTCGCTCCTGATTTTTTACAGGCATCTTGCCAAGGTAAATAGTTCGCATGATGTTCCATACGGGTCACCCAAACATTTTGTCCTGGTTTTAACCGTGGCAAAAGAAATCCTTGTGCAACTTGGTTAATACTGTCGGTTGCTGAGGCCGTGAAAATTACTGACTTCTGTGTTTCGGCGCCGATAAAACTCTGGAGGCGTTCTCGTGCTTTCTCATAGCGCTTCGTACTTTGTTCGGCCAAAGGATAAAAACCACGATTAACCGGGCTGTGAAATAATCGCATAGCATCATCCATTGCCTGCATGACGACCTCTGGCTTTTGCGAGGTAGCTGCGTTATCTAAATAACTCAAATTTTGTGTCAATGGGTTATTTCTGAATATGGGAAAAAGAGCCTTAACAAGTTCAGGGTTAATCGGACCGCAAGTGCTAGTCTTATTTTTAGGGACTGCCATAACACTCATTTCTTATTCACTGGCCGTCAGTCTATTTAATGTGTGTATTGTCGCTATCGGTCCACCAGATTCTTCCACCAGTAATTTATCGCGGTTTCTCATGCCTGTGCCACTGCGACGCAGAAGTGTAATTTCACTCAAAATACACAGTGCAATTTCTTCTGGAGTTTGAGGGCCTAAGTCTAAACCTGAAGGTGCAACAACACGACTAATCTCACTTTCACTCAAGTTTTCTTCGCGTAAATAATCCAACACTAGCCTTGCACGTTTACGGCTGGCGATTAATGCTATATAACCCGCATCACAGCTCAATGCTTGCTTAATCGACTCATGATCACCTTTATGTTGTGTCGCAATGATTACATAATCGGTTTGCTTGGGTATTAACTGACTATAATCCAGATCATCGGTAATGATTTGTTTAGCGCCAGGAAATTTATCCCTAGTAGCCCCCAGATCATTTACGATTACTCGATAACTTAGCATATCACCCATAGCACAGATTACTTCAGCTACTTTGCCATGTCCCATAATCCATAGAGCAGGCTCTGGTAACACAGGCTCTACGTAAACTTTCATACCACCTCCACAAGGCATTCCAGCCCCCAACATTTCGTCATTTAAATCAATTTCCATCATAGCTGTTTGATTTATTTCAATACATTCCATGGCCTGTTCGCACGTACTTGATTCTGCGCAGCCACCTCCTATCCAGCCACTGACGACTCGACCTTTAGCGTCAATAATTGCTTTAGAGGATGTTTTTGCTGAAACCGAACCGTAAGTATCTACAACTGTTGCTACAGCAAATGGGACTTGTTTCTGTTGTAGATCATTCATGATATCGAAAATACTACGAGCCATAATTATCTCTGTTTAAGTACATGGTTGCTTTGCATCATAATTACTATGATGCATACGCTGCCTAAAAATTTTAAGTGCCTCTGGTGTATCTAAATCAAAGGTAACGTGGTCATTTTCTGCTTCAAATATGGTGACTTCTTCAGGTTTTTTTTGGATTAACTTACGACACCCAAGATTTTTCTCTCCATCAAGGATAGATTGGCATTGAGATTGAGCTAGAATAATCGGATTCCCTCTTTCGCCTTTATATTGAGGCACTAATATGGATGTTTTACATTCATCGAATGCTAAATGCAAAGCGTATAAATCTGACTTTTCAAGTAATACTAAATCAGACAGGCAGATAATAATGCCATCTGTTTGTCTCGTTAATGCTTTTATCCCAGTGTGTACAGACGTCATCTGGCCTTCATCATAACTACAGTTTTCAATTATGGTCACCGGCAGATCATTTAATTCATTTGAAACTAAGCTAGCCTCATGCCCGACGACCACAACAATCTCTTCAAGTCCGAAGTTAACCAACAACTTGGCCGTTCTGCGTACCAATGATTCCCCTTCAATATTGAGTAACAGCTTATTTTGCTCTCCCATTCTAGAAGAAAGCCCTGCTGCAAGTAGTACACAAGATAATCGTTTTTGAGGCTTCATGTTTGTCATTTGGATGAGCAGCAACCGCTTGATTCAACTGGTTTAGCAACCACTTCATCATCAATATTAGGCGGTGTATACATATCCTCACGGCCACTATTTTTAACTTGTATCAATTCAGCTAATAATGCAACCGCGATCTCTTCTGGTGTATTAGCTCCAATTTCAATGCCTCCCGGGTAACGAACTTTTTCAATTACTTCTGAAGACACATTTATCTTACTCACCGCCTCCATTAATTTTTTGGCTTTTTTTGAACTGGCAACTAGTGCAGTATAGGGTGACGCAATTTTCAACGCAGTTTTTAACCCCACTTCATCACGCTTTCCTTGAGTCGACACAACAACATATGGCATACGATTAAAATATCCATCCGCTAATTCAAGGCTGTTGATGACTGTCACTTCACTGACAAAAAGCGCTTTGGAAGTATCTTCAGCAGCCACAGTAACCTCAAACCCTGACATTGAGGCGATTGTTGATAATGCTTGAGCAACAGGAGAGGCCCCTATAATTAACAATAATGGTTTCACTGTAACTGGCTCAATAAATATATCTAAGGTGCCACCTGAATGGCATGCCATGTTAAATTTGACGATACTATCTTCCAATGCGGTTTGAACAGTTGGTGTGACCCTAATAAGCTGTGAGTGACCTTTTTTAATGCAGTCTTGTACGGTCTTAATTACCGCAGGTTGGGCACAACCGCCTCCTATCCATCCAAAAATTTCGCCTTCAAACGTCACGAGTGCCTTTGCACCGGGCTTGGCCGATGTGGGCGATTCACAGCGAACAACTGTTGCCAAAGCAAAATGCTTGTCTTGTCGGGTCAGTTCTTGTGCTTTTAATTCGAGTTTAGCTGAAATAATCATAAAGTGTTTCCTTAGCTGCCTACCACGTATTCGTTAATGCACCTTCCAGTGCAGCCAGTGATTCTAGATTGTTAGCCGGAGCAAATAAATCAATAAAAGGTAAAGCGGCAGCCATACCTGCAGCGACAGGTTCGTATCCCTGATTACCTAATAGCGGATTCAACCAGACAATTTTTTTGCAGCGGCGTTTTAGTGTTTGCATTTCGCTGGTAAGTTCATCGCTTGAACCCGCGTCTAGGCCATCACTAACAATCATCACTAAAGATCGCTTATTAACGCTCTGCCCATACTGTTGATTAAATTTATGCAGGCTTTCGCCAATTTTAGTGCCACCAGACCAACCTTCTGACATCATTGCGAGGCTATTTCTAACCCGCATTAAATCAGTTTGTTTCAACGCATCGGTGATGGGTAAAAGCTGAGTGTTGTAGGCGTAGGCTTGGACGTCTTTAAATACATTAGTAAGGCCTCTTGCAAAGCGCAAAAATAAAAAACTATACATAGCCATTGAGCGGCTCACATCCACAATAATAATGAGTTTCGGCGTTTGGGGCTTTAGGCGTTTTTTACACAATTCGAGAGGTGTACCGCCATAACGTAGACTCTTACGAAAGGTTTTGCGAAGATCGATTTTGCCTTTATTTGCCTGATATTCATAACGTCGGGAAATTCGCTTTTTCATTTGTTTGGCTAACCGCTCTATTAGACGCTCCATTTTACGCATTTCATCAGGATCTTTTATTGAATTAAAATCTTCCTTAACAAGGTTTGATCTTGAGCTTGCACCGTCTTTGCTGCCACTAGATTGTGGAATGTCGTCTATTTCTTGCTGAGCTTCAGAATCAGCTGATGAAGCTTTAGGCGCTTGGTTTTTATTCCCCTGCTCTTGTTGCTTTTGTTGCTCGGGGGATTTCTTCTTTACAGCAGGAGACTGTGAGGCTTGAACGAATTGCTTAATATTTGATGACATCCAGAAAGCATCGAAAACCTCATCAAATTTACTCCAGCCCTCTTCATCTGAACAAATAAGCGCTTTTAAGCCTAGTTTGAATACATATTTGTCGCTTATGTAGCAATATTCAGCGATTTTGAGAGCGTCAATTTGTTCTGCTATACCCACACGGTAATTATTGTTACGCACATGGCGTATAAATTCGACTACCCGACGAGTCAAATATTCAGGAAGTTCATCATAAGAGACCGGGGCGGGTTGGCTCATCGGCAATGATCTAAATTAAACTGCACGAGCGATCAGTCGCTCAATTTCAAAGGTTTCTAATCGTGTCGAATCTTCTCGTGTTTTTAATAAGCAAACTAAAGTATCTCTAATAGCTTCAATATCCTGATCCAAGCTAGTAATGCCCAGGTTCAAAAGTGCGGCGGCCCAATCGAGAGTTTCCGCAACACCGGGAACTTTCTGTAAATCCAATTTACGTAGATCTTGGATAAACGCGACGATCTGTCTAGCAAGTTGAGGCCCGACTTCAGGTACACGCTTATTAACAATTTGAAGTTCTTTATCGAAACTAGGGTAGTCAACATAATGATAGAAGCAGCGGCGCCGTAATGCATCGCTTAATTCTCTTGTGCCGTTGGATGTTAATACAACGAAAGGTATTGATTTGGCTTTTATGGTACCGATTTCAGGAATACTAACTTGAAATTCTGAGAGTAGTTCTAATAAATATGCTTCAAATTCTTCATCAGCTCTATCAATTTCATCAATCAATAAAACCGGTGATTTCTCTTGCATAATGGCTGCAAGCAAGGGTCGTTGTAGCAAATATTTTTCACTGAAAATTTCATTCTCCATAGACTTCATTTGGCTCATCTGATCCTGCTTTTCTAGCATTTTAATAGACAGGAGCTGATGTTGATAATTCCACTCGTAAACAGCCGAGTTAACATCTAGACCTTCATAACATTGCAAGCGAATGAGAGGACAATCATTAAGTTGAGAAATCACGCGTGCGATTTCAGTTTTACCTACACCCGCATCGCCTTCCAGCAACAAAGGGCGTTTCATATCTGAGAATAATAAAAGACTAGCAGATAAATTACGCTCGGCTATGTAACCAAGTTCTGCTAACTTCCCCTGAAACTCAGCGATACGGTTAATCTTAGTCATCAGTATTTAGTCACTTAATTCTTTGAACCAAATAAACTTTTAAACCAGCCGACAAAAACAGACCAAGCGAATGAGATACCGTTTAACTCAGTAGGTTGTTCAGCCACTTTTTCCCGTGCTATTTCAGCTTCTTCCCCCTCCCCCATACTTGCAACATTATTGGCAAAGGTTTTTCCGAATTGATTCAGCATTTGGTCAGCAACTTGGGTCATCATTCGCCCCCCTAAGCTAGCAGCTTTGCCATTTACGGTTACCTCTGCAACCCCTTGTAGGATGCTTTGACCATTTTGACCATCTTCCACCCATGCTCGTAAATCCATGGTTGCAGATGATGTACCTTTGGTGTCCTGTCCTTTTCCAATCATATGGAGTTCACGTTTTTCGGCATCGATATTTTTGATAATAATATCGCCGTTAAACGCCATAGTTGCCGGCCCAATCTTAGCTTTTACCTTACCTTTGTAATTGCCATCACCTAAGTCTTCAGTAATCTCAGCGCCAGGCATGCAACTAGCAACACCTCTGATATCTTGCAAAAAAGTCCAAGCTTGAACGCCCGTACCAGGTAGTGAAAATTCTTTTTTTAAATCGACTTTCATAGTTAAACATTCCAATAAAAATAAAATCAAACCAAACCAACCATAATAGCCATCATGATTAACTTGGTTTGAATTGAACTACTTCGCTAGCTAGTCAAGCAACCCAAGTGCTTTAACTTGCTTCCACACGCGGAACGCGTTGTGAGGCATATCCATATGAGTAACGTCAAGGTGTGCAAAGGCGTCAACAACAGCGGAAGTAAAGGTTGGAATACTGCCAACATGGGGTGACTCGGCTACACCTTTAGCACCAATTGGATGGTGTGGTGACGGTGTAACGGTATAATCAGTTTCCCATTTAGGTGTTTCAACAAAGGTCGGTAAAAAATAATCCATCAGGGTATTGCCTAACAGGTTACCTTGTTCATCAAATGGCATTTCTTGTCCCATTGCAACCGCATACCCTTCAGTAAGACCGCCATGAATTTGGCCCTCAATAATCATTGGGTTTATTCGTGTTCCACAATCGTCTAATGCATAGAATCGACGTATATCAGTTACGCCTGTATGTTTATCGATATCAACAACACACAGATAAGCACCAAAGGGGAAGGTGAAGTTAGGTGGATCATAATAATCAACCGCTTCGAGTCCAGGTTCCATGCCGTCAGGTACATTGTTGTATGCTGCCCATGCTATATCTTTCATGGTCTTTTCTTGGCCAGGAACACCTTTCACTTTAAAACGGTCAACTTCCCATTCAAGGTCGTCTTCACTTACTTCTAACAGATGAGCCGCTATTTTCTTTGCTTTAGCTTTGATTTTTCGAGCAGCTACGGCCGTTGCAGCCCCACCCACAGGAGTTGAACGAGATCCGTAGGTCCCTAATCCGTAGGGTGCTGTGTCGGTATCGCCTTCTTCAATAGATATTTCATCAGAAGAAATACCTAGTTCAGAAGCGATAATTTGTGCATAAGTCGTTTGGTGGCCTTGCCCTTGAGTAATTGTTCCCATGCGAGCCATAGCTGAGCCTGTTGGGTGGATCCTAATCTCGGCACTATCGAACATTCCTACACCAAGAATATCGCAAGACTTAGAAGGCCCTGCACCAACAACTTCAGTAAAGGTTACCAAGCCAATACCCATTAACTCACCTTTAGCTCGTTTTTCTTCTTGTTCTCGTCGCAAGCCTTTATAGTCAACCGCATCAAGCACTTTTTCTAGGGCAGTATGATAGTCACCCGAGTCCAATTCAAAGCCTAAGCACGTTTTATAGGGGAATTGCTCTTTTTTAACAAAGTTACGTCGACGAATTTCTGCTTTGTCAATACCTAGCTTCTGAGCCAGAACATCTATGGTGCGCTCGATAACGTAAACCGCTTCAGTAACACGGAATGAGCAACGATACGAAACACCACCTGGAGCCTTGTTAGTATATACACCATCAACATTCAAATGCGCGACTGGAATATCGTAAGAGCCCGTACATATATGCATAAATCCCGCAGGAAATTTAGAGGGATCAGCACAGGAATCAAATGCGCCATGGTCTGCTAAAACATTGACCCGTAGCCCCTTAATGATACCATTGCTGTCTGCTGCCAATTCTCCGCGCATGTGGTAGTCACGGGCAAATGCCGTAGTCGAGATATTTTCCATTCGGTCTTCGACCCATTTAACAGGGACACCTAAAACAATAGAAGCAACAATAGAGGCCACATAACCTGGATAAATACCGACCTTGTTACCAAAACCGCCACCAATGTCTGGCGAGACAATACGTACGTTGCTTTCAGGAATACCTGAGAGCATAGACACCACAGTACGAACAACATGTGGCGCTTGTGATGTTAAATAAACCGTTAGCTTACCGTTTATTTTGTCCATTGATGCAACACATCCACAGGTCTCTAATGGACAGGGATGTACGCGATGATAAACCATATCCTGTGATACAGTTACGTCTGCAGAGTCAAAAACACGATCGGTGGATTCTTTCTCACCGGCTTGCCAGTTAAAAATGTGGTTGTTATGCTTGCGTGTACTGTGCGCGCCTTCCATCTTACCAACAAGATCTTCACGTAAAATGGGAGCCTCGTCGGTCATTGCTTTGTGCGGGTCAATTAACACTGGCAATTCTTCATACTCTACCTCTACCAAATCAATGGCATCAGCAGCAATGTATCGGTCATCGGCCACAACTAAAGCGACTTCTTGATATTGGAAGTGAACTTTTTCGTCGGCCAAAACAGCTTGCACATCACCCGCTAAGGTGGGCATCCAGTGAAGGTTAAGGGGCTTTAAATCTGCTGCGGTTATCACCGCATGTACGCCAGGTAAAGCCAATGCTTTTTCTTTATTAATGCTTATGATGCGGGCATGAGCATAAGGACTTCTGACCATATCTGCGAACAACATACCAGGCATTTTGATATCGTCAGTATAATTGCCTTTACCCTGAATAAACCGAGCATCTTCTTTACGCTTGCGTGAACAACCCACTCCGTTTAATGAGTCCTCGCGTTTTTGTTTATCTGTAACTTTATCCATTACTCAGTACCTCACGCTTGTTGTAGGTTTTTAGCGGCAGTTTTTACCGCCTCAATGATGTTCTGATAGCCAGTGCAGCGGCATAAATTACCAGACATCCCCCAACGAATTTCTTCGTCGCTAGGGTCTGGGTTCTCTTGTAAGAACCGATAGGCACGCATCAACATACCAGGAGTACAAAAGCCACACTGTAGACCATGCTCATCTACAAATGCTTGCTGAATAACATGAAGACCATCGGCGCTTGCTAAACCCTCAACACTTTTCACATCGGAACCGGCGGCTTGCACTGTTAACAACGTGCAAGATTTAACTGACTGACCATCAACATCTACCGTGCATACTCCGCAGTGAGAGGTCTCACAACCAATGTGTGCGCCTGTGTGGTTTAAATTTTCTCGAAGCGTATGAATTAAAAGCTCACGTGGCTCAACGAGTACGTCAACGGCCTTGCCGTTAAGTGTAAATGAAACTGCTTGCTTAGCCATGATTACCCCTTTGCGTTTTCAATAGCTTGAATAATTGATCGACGAGCCATGATAGCTGCCATATGAGACTTATATTCTTCGTCACCACGTAAATCAACAGCAGGATCGCAAACTGCAATAACCGCTTTTTCGACAGCCTTTAATAAGGCTTGGTCAACTTGTTTGCCACGTATTAAATCCTCCGCTGCTTCAGCACGAATTGCCATGGGAGCCACATTTGTTAATCCAATTCGAATATCACGCACAATATCACCGTCCATTTCAACGACAACGGGCGAACCTGCTACCGCATAGTCACCGGTTTTGCGTTTTAACTTACTGTAGCCATGTCCAGTGCCGAGTTTTAATGCTGGTATTTTGATAGCAACTAAAATTTCATGTTCTTCTAAAGTTGTCCAGTACGTTCCCAAAAAGAAACCATTTGCTGGGATAGTTCGTTCACCATCTGGGCCATGAATAACCAATTGAGCGTCTAATGCGAGCATAACAGCTGGATGATCATTTCCTGGGTCACCATGAGCCACATCGCCTCCAATAGTTCCTTTGTTTCGAACTTGGGGGTCTGCCACCAGCTTGGCGGCATCAATAAGCAAAGGACAATGTTGTTGCAGGATGTCCGAATTAATAAGTTCACTTTCTGTCGTCATCGCTCCAATAGTAATGGTGTCACCATCAATACGGATGCCTTTAAGCTCTTCAATACCATTGATGTCGACTAAATAGGGTGTTTCAGCAAAGCGTAACTTCATCATAGGAAGTAGGCTGTGCCCACCGGCAAGTAACTTGGCATCTTCATTGTCCCGGAGTTTGGCGATAGCATCAGCAATGCTCGTCGCTTTGTGATATTCAAAACCCGATGGAATCATGTAAACCTCTCACTGTGGATTTGTTATTTTTAATTAAAAAATCAAACTAAAACGTTATCAATACTTTAATAGCTATAGGCTATTTCAGAGTTAAACATAGTTTATTAACAATAGATTCACATACATTTAAAATAAATAACATTTTATTAACTATTTATTCATATGATGATGAAAAAGGATAAAGTCTAGAAAAGCGAATTTCTTATTTGGCTGAGAACGACATATCTATAGCATTTAAGAGGATAGGGGCTTGTGATAATAAAATCGGCCGTAGGCGGCCGATTTTTAAAACAGATCCAACGGTTTGGCGTTCTTTTCTATCCAGCCCGATTAGTTGGTTTTGAACATATTTTCTGGTGGTCTCTTTATTCGCATTACCAATAGTTTCAACGAAATAACTCTGTGTCCAAAGCTTACCACCCCAAAAGTATCGTTTATTGAGCTCTGAATATAACTTAAAAACGCTCTCGCTCAGATGCTTTTATAACTTGTATTACATGACTAGGAGCTAATTTTGGTTCGCCTTTGAAACCATGTGAATGTGATCTTCTGGAATTGCTAACTCCTGAATATCAAAATCATATGCAATATTGTGAATAATAGCCCTCATCGCTTCACGATAAGGCTCAACAAATATTTTGTGACGATACTTTGGTATCCAAAAAAATTGATACATTAATCGATATATGTAATGTGTATTTCTCTGAAGTTCCATATGCTGGAGGGCATAAACTGGAAAAAGACCCAGTTTACACAATCCAGCATAGGGGCGAGCCCCCGAGATTTAGGCTCCGCTGGTTAAACTATTGATTAGGTTTTATTGCTAGTTGACTAATTTTGAATAGTTTATTCATCAGAGGTTTTAGCCTTGACCCAAATGTACTCTTAATATGTAATCTCCTTTTACATAGACGAACGCTGGTCTGCAGGTAACCCATGATAAATTCGCACCACCGCATTGCTCACAACTTTGTATATCTAACCCATTTAAGTCTTTGCGCCCATGTCAGCGACGGGTGCTTTTATATTCTTGTTTCCCCCAGCCAGCTCGGTAATCTTGGTTTGGCCTTACCTAGTTTATCTGGTATTACTGTCACGATGTGCGAAGTGTTTGGGGAAGGCCGTCCACACCTCAACAACTTAATCAGTTATTAATTTACTCATTACATCCATGTCACTCCCCCTTCATGCCAGCAGAACTGTTGTTATTTATTCCAGATAAACAGGCTTAACGACCATAAGTTAACACAAGGATATTTCTCAACTAAACGGGCAATAAAGCCCACAACTGTTCTTCCCTTATCGATTTCGACCCGTTCAAGTTATGCACTTATTATTTAAATCCAAGACTTCATTTTTACATTATATGAAATATTATTTATCATATTTTTTGCCATAGCGACTAGCAACAGAAAATCTATGGACAAAGGTATTTACTATATATTTACCCTTCAACTCAAATTTTTAATCACTTTAGCGGGTACACCCGCCACTAAGGTATTAGCGGGAACATCTTTATTGACTACTGCACCTGCGGCAATGACTGCGTTATCACCAATATTTACACCTTCTAATATCTTGGCGCCCATACCAATCCAAACGCTATCACCAATATTGATCGGTTTGGCGGTTTCAATGCCTTTGTTGCGTTTGAGGTGTTCTAAGGGATGAGTTGAAGTAGAAATCATTACGCCAGGAGCAAGCATGACATCGGCGCCAAAAATTACAGGTGCGGCGTCTAAAATCACTAAGCCATGATTGGCATAAAAGTTTTTACCCGTAGTGATGTTGTAGCCGTAATCACAATAAAAGTTGGGCTCTATCCAAGCACCTGCAGACTGACCAAATAGTGATTTAATGATTTTTCGACTGCCCTTTCTATCATCGATATCAAACTGATT
>Ga0115005_10002700_pt1 | contig 14142 bp, 9 predicted proteins | sample ArcOceMetagenome_FD_87163 | JGI IMG/M metagenome (GOLD analysis project Ga0115005, IMG submission 87163) | Marine eukaryotic phytoplankton communities from Arctic Ocean - Arctic Ocean - Greenland ARC118M Metagenome | ecosystem: Environmental > Aquatic > Marine > Oceanic | place: Arctic Ocean... | reverse complement strand
TTCCCACAAAGAGGCAACATTTCAAAAGGCTACTCTAAAGTTAAACTTATTTTAACCCGTCAGAGCACCACCTCTGCCCATACCTGCCATTGGTGACGCCTTGACAATTTCATCATCAGGAACATACCCCTCTGGAATTACGGTTTGTCCAATCGCAGTGTACAATTCTGCATCCTCAAGGCCAAGACACTCAAGGGTGAGCTGCAAATCTTTCACCGTAATCGCTTCTACGACGGCGTTAAAGTCAGTGACAGAAAGAGGTCCCTTCAGTGGGATGGACTCTTCTTGAATTCCAGACATGAGGGATGTCCAGTAAGCTGATGTTCTGAGTTCTCCCTCGTGACGATTTAACACGACGCGCTTAGAAGATTCAAGATTGTCCCCGGTAACCTTGCTGAACTTTCTCAATGTCTCAAGAGTCTCCTTACATGCTTCAAGAGCGGCCTGGGCCTTTTCCTTCGAAGCTGTAACAGTAACGAGGAACCAACCACCTGCAAGTCTTTCGAAATTCGTAAGTGAAAAATTAGCATCATAAGTAAGCTGCTTGCGCTCACGGACAGTACTGAATAGTCTCCTATTGATAATCTCAGACAGGAGAGAAAGCGCCACATTTGCGAAAAGAGGGTGCGACCGGCGTTTCATGTCGTAGTCACTTTGATTTGAATCAGCAGCCATTACTCTTTCTGACACAGTTGTTCCATCAGCCATAGTACCCCACATGTTAGGAGCAGATCCAGCAACATAAGCTACAGCACGAGGATCTGAGTCCGTCAACTCCAATTCTAGAAACTTTCCGGGAACATCAAGTTTGGGAACGCTTCCAAATTGTTTTCCTCCAGTTTCCGTAAACTTCTCATCAAGCTTGAACTCAGCATTAGCATCAGTTCGGATGCTTCCAACATAATTCAATAACATATCAAGAATCTCTTGAACGTCAAAATCTCCAGCCATAGATATTTCGAGATTCTCCGGCAGAAGTTGAGACATGATGGCAGTCTTGGCATCATCCAAAGTTACAGCATTTACGGTATCGACATCTACTGAAAGGAACCTTTCGTCACGGTTGGTCATCGCTTCCATGATGGTCTCGGTGCTCTTTCCCTCGAGATTCTTTTGCAAACTTTCATGAGAGCTTCTGTAACTCTGCTTGCTGCGACCAAGCGCATCCTCTTCCCAGTGAAATCCTACAATAATTTCACGGACAATCTGTAGAACAGCTTCTGTACCTGTAATTCCAAGTTGCATATCGTCACCGAATCCTACATTTCCGACATGGGTAGTGGGGAAAACGAAATCAATCACAAGAGATTCCTCGCTGCAGTTAATTTCAACCATGAGCAGGTGATCAACACAAAATAATTCCACTTGCTCACGAGTCCATGGACCAAAGGCACCACCTTCCTGCATTGTGCGCGATCCAACAGCCATACTGCCCGATTTGAGCCCTAGTCTCTTCTCGGCATCACGACCTCCTGGAGCAGTTATTCTAAGATGCCCACGCTGCGATTCAGATGGGTTTTGGCCAACACAAACTCGGATTCCATTGCTGAGTCTTCTCAAAGTGAAAGGTTTAGTGAGTTTGTCCGCAGGAGTGTTGGGTGTGCCGTCACTGAATTGACCACTTTCCCAAGTAGGAGAAGTCTCCTTAATTATCTCTTTCAATTGTTCCTCTGGAACAAGAGTGTGCGGTACAGGAACATCCTCCTCAGGATCAACTTCAATCTGGCATGCTTCGTATACAGTCTTAATCAAAGTTTCTTCATCACAATAGCTTTCATCACCAGGTTTACCTCCCTTGGGTGAACATGCGGTTACAATCAAAACACCATCGTCAGCAGGCTCGTTTTCATTAATGCAAGTTACGTGAGCACACAATTCCTTCGCAGCTTGATTGACTTCCTCAATAGTGAGAGTAGAAAGCGCCTTGGCCGACACATCGTATGATTGTTCAGGTGACATAAAAGTGTGTCCATTAGCAATTGTCTCCATGAGGTACGAGAGCTGATCTCCGTTACTAATACGATCACCCTGCGCTGCCAACTGCTCAGCATCCGTCATAAGGGCAGATGCATATCTTTCCATTTCACTAGGAGTTACTCCGTGCAAACCAAGTTTTCTGACCTCTGAAATAGATTTGCAAATGGCTTCCTTCCATCTATAAGGCTCGGCAGTCATATCAAGACTGCAAATGGAACATCCCTCGCGTGCTGAATCCAACTGATTAAATTCCACAAAAGTAAATGCAGGGTCATCACTACGTCCTCCAACATTCAAACGAATCTGAAGTGCCGCCAATGCTACACGGCGGGCAAGGCTACGACGGAACGACTCAATGTCTGTGATGTTGTCCACTGGTCTCTTCGCAAAGAGATGGAACGAGAATTGTTGCAAAAGTTCATGGCTGCATTGCATTACATTACATTGTGAGTTATCATTTAACACTGCGCAAATATCGTACACACAAAAAAATAAAATTTTGGCAATCAATTCAAAACTTGCTAGACTTTCAACTTACCGGAAAATGTGAGGACGAATCTTTTTTCCAGGAGCAATTTCATTTGTCTGCAGAAATTCCACCTTTTCATCCAGCTCGTAGTGATCCTGGAGTTGCAAATCGTAGATTTTCTTATGTTCCTCCTCTTCTTCCAAACTAACCCTGAAAGCTTCTCCCAATTCTGGGTTCGATCCAGAACTCCATTCATGCTTCGCTGGAGGATAATGCCAACTCTGTCGACTCTTGACAACATTCTTTCCAGTAACAATCGATTCAGCCAACTCACTAGCTTCAGCTTTCAATTCCTTCAATTTGATCTCCTTCCCCTGGTTCTCCGCAGTAATGTGTCCAAATTTGTCATTGATCACCTTCTCCGCTTCCTCAGGATTGACATCTCCCACAATATACAAAAGAACATTATCCGGCCTGTAATGCGTCCTATGCCAAGTCTTGACATCATCCGTCTGCCAAGAACGGATCAAACTCTCCTTACCAATGGGGAACCTCTTCGCCAAGCGATTTTCCCGATGCAAAGTAGACAAAATCTGGCATTCTACTCTGTACTCAATGGTATTCACCATGGTCATCTCCGAAAGAACAGCCTGTCTCTCCTTCTCAAGCCTCGATGGCTCCACTCTCGCCTCCATAACATCACACAGTGCATCAAGTGCCATGGGGAGCATGGGGACATTCCCATTCGATCTCGGGGTGTACGTCGGACAAGCGGCGTAAAAGACGGTATGGTGGAAATCAGTGTAGGCGTTCGTCTGGGATCCAGTTCCGAATAAGCGCTCACGTTTGCGTGATCCCATGTAAGCGACGTGTTCGGTGAGATGCGCGATACCCTGTTGGGGCTCGAGTTCGTCGGAAGATCCGGAGAAGACTTGGAGGTGGGCTTCGAAGCGTCCAGCAGGTGATTTATTGGGCAAGATGACGTATGAGAGTCCATTGTCTAGGACTCCAGATTTGATGTTTGGATGGAAGGGAAGTTTATCTGGAGATGGGTTGGATCTTGCTGCTTCAACAATGTCAGGATACATTTGATTAAGTGGACTGATGTGATCGCGAACAGAGGGGTGTGGTTCGAGAGTGCTGGTAGCGGTGGAAGCCATGGAAGATTTCTTCTCAGTTGCTGCCTTCGTTGCTTTGCTTGTTTTTCCAAACAGAGATGATATGGAGAATTTGTCACTCGATGCCTCCTTTTCCTTCATGACCATTGAGCTCCTGCGATTGCGATTGCTGGAACCTACTTCTGAAGGTGCCGATGATGATGATGATGTGTATCCAGGTTGTTGGTACTTGGATAGACCAAAGGATGCCGAATCGCGAAGATTTCCACGAGGTGTGAAGGAGTAGGCATTCGCCACATCTGAAACAAACACCAGAGATGCAGCAAGTGCTGCGGCTGATGGATGGAACTTCATTTTCAAGGTTTATGAAGAAGCTGAGCTGAGCTGAGTTGAGTTGAGTTGAGTTGAGTTGAGTGAAAAAATCTGCTGAATGGAAGACACAGATTGAATTGCTAAGGACAGCTGACGGGCTCAACACAAAATGCAAATGGACTTAGTGAGTGAACTGAACCTAAAAAGCACACGGGATGTTGAAGGAATACTCGTACTTTTGTGCTTATCTTATTTGTCGCTCTTGATGGGTGTTGGATTTTTCAAGGCAGCAGTACCACTGTACGTGCGTTTTTCCAGCTTCTTCCTTGACTCACTCACTCTTTGCCTGGTGAGAAGAAGAAGGGAAAAGAGGGGCGGAAGAGGATAGGAGAAAGACAGATACTGACGTCATGAGGGGGAGGGGAAAGGGGTACATGAAATTGTCCAACAGTTAATTTGAAACATTGGGTGAAAAGATCCAAACAGCAAACAGGAAACACAATCAATAATCAAGTAAAACGCCTCCATCAATTACCCACATGCACATTGAACATATCTGGTGAGGTATTTATCATTAGATTACTACTCTTGCTCACATCTACAACTATTAGAGGAAATCTATCTACAATATTTATGCGGCCTGAACGTTGTGTGTACCCTTCTCAAAGAATTGTGAACCCATAACATCAGTCTCAAGAAATCTTCAATCTTGTGCCAACCAAACATCATTCATGACAACTAAAACGTCGGGGATGGAATCAGAATACTTTGCCCGTCACAAAGTCCCATCTTATTTCTCCAAAATAGATCATGGCGATCAAAACGAAAGCGATGGAACATACCCCTCCAATCACGATCCATCACAAGGTGGTACCGGAGATGGTCCACAACCCAGACCCCTCCGTTCGTCTCTATCTTTCAGCAAGAAATACCTTGGAAGGCTCGACGCTGATGCATCAGCAGGCGGGAATAGCGAGAGTAACAGCAACATGATGAGCAGGGTCAATTCAATTAAATCCATTCTGTCAGTTTCGTCCATTGCAAACATGACCAATGGCGCCGCTCCCTTGGCATCGGGGGCATCTGACAGGAATCTAACGATGCGAGAAAAGGAACAGGGTCTCAGATCCCCGAGTTTTCGCGGTTCCTTCAAATCCTCCACCAAGTTATCCTTTGTGTCATCTTCCGTGCGACCGAATACGACATACATCACAAATAATCATGCTATCATGACACCATCGGGTGCTGGATCCAAATCTGCAATTACTTCTTTGCAGTCTCTTGACTATAATATTCTCAACGATTTAAATTTTGATGAGCTTGAACTTAACTTACCTCGAGACGATATGGAAGACAATCAAGAAGTGAAACCCACGTGGAGACTAAAGGAACGGATGAAGACGGTTGGAGTGGGACTTATCCTAGCGCTCAATATTGGGACGGATCCTCCTGATGTGAATAAACCCACTCCGTGCGCGAAATTGCAGTGCTGGATGGACCCCTCTTCTACTTCTAGGGCAAAAGCTCGGGAAAAAATTGGTGAATTGTTGGAAGCGCAATATACCCGATGGCAGGGACAGCAGCGGACGAGAATGAGGTATAAGCGTGCGTTGGATCCTACTGTAGAGGATGTGAGGAATATGTGCAATAGTTTACGGAGATATACCAAGAATGAGAGAGTGTTATTGCACTATAATGGGTCAGGAGTACCGAGACCTACGGCGAATGGTGAAATATGGCTGTTTGATAAAAATCACACACAATATATTCCATTTTCCGTCACGAATTTGAAAAACTTGGTTGGAAAGCCAAGTTTAGTTGTTCTAGATTGCAGTGGTGCTGGGGCTTGTTTACCTGATTTGACCAAGAGTGATGATGGTTCACCAATGGAAGACAATCCTGTCGCTTCGGTCAAGGATGTGATTGTTCTTTGCCCATGTTCGGAATCAGAAACCTTACCAACGAATCCGGAGTTACCTGCCGACCTGTTTACCTCTTGCCTCACGACTCCCATTGCAATAGCTCTGAGGTGGTTTATTCGACAAAATCCTATAAGTTGCGAAACAATAGACCCAGACAGTGTTGATAATATTCCAGGAAAATTGAGTGACCGCAAAACTCCGCTTGGGGAGTTGAATTGGATTTTTACTGCCATTACAGACACAATTGCGTGGAACGTTCTTCCAACATCTCTGTTTCAAAGTTTATTTCGACAAGATCTAATGCTGGCGAGCATGTTTCGAAATTTTCTACTTGCAGACCGTATTCTTAGAGAATTGAACTGTACACCAATGAGTTATCCAAATCTGCCTACTACTTGCAATCATCCATTATGGCAGGCCTGGGATTTGGCTGTGGAGACATGTTTATCGCAATTATGTAGGCAAGGTCTTTTTGAGAATGTACTCCACCCTCACGCGCATCAGACGAACAATGCAGACAATGATAGTGACAACGAAGACGACAGCAATGAAAGAAAAACAGATACAAATCGTGGTCAAGGAACTTTCCCCCCGAACATGAGTGCGAAGACTCCAGCAGATGACGAAGGCAGCGAAAACACTGCAAAGTACAAGTACAGCATATCTGCGCCTTTCTTTGCAGAGCAACTTACTGCTTTTGATTCATGGTTAGAATATTCTGCCAATCGCATCAAAGCAGGGGGTATTATTCTATCTCCTCCCATAAAGCAGCACGAAAACTTCATGGGAATTCACAGGATGGCCAGCTTCATGTATCCCGGAATGTCGCAGAATATCGAGTCGCCTGAACAACTGCCTATTGTCCTTCAAGTACTTTTGTCACCGGCACATCGTATACGGGCATTAGTGCTTCTTCGAAGATTCTTGTACTTGGGTCCTTCTGCTGTAAATCTAGCTCTATCGGTTGGAATATGTCCTTATGTGCTGAGATTACTTCAGAGTCATATTGATGAGTACAAACACATTCTTGTAGGCATATGGTCCAAGATTCTTGAATTCGACCCTGATTGTAAGAATGATTTGGTGAAAGATGGCGCATTACCGCACTTCATAAGGCACCTTTATTGGGGAAGTCAACCTACAGAAGACGAAGTTCTGGCTGCCACTGATGGAGCAACTGAATATGAAAGAGAAGATGACCCAGCGCTTCAAAGGACAACGGCCGCTGTCATCCTTTCAGCGATTTGTAGCGATGAATCGCTTGGTGAGACTGAGTCACTCTTTACTCTCGGGCAAACTGAATGCTTGAGAAGAAATCTGCATGGGACAATTGGAAGCATTTTGAAGTCAATTGATTCTGATCCCTTTTCAATCGGCGCCCCATTTGACTTTCGAATGTGGCTCTGTATTTGTCTAGGAGTTCTTTGCAAAGATAATATCACCGCGCAGAACGAGGTATTTAAAGCAGAGATCCATTTGGAACTATGCGCACGTTTGCAAGACGAATCGTCGGATGTTCGTGCTGCCGCGTGCTTTGCTCTAGGGCGTCTTATCTCTTTCAGTGATTCAAAGAATGGAAATACGTGTAGTGATGGTGGGCCTCAAATACTGCCATCACAAGGGGGTCAGGGCGTGGCGCATTTTCTTCCCATGAAAAATCAGCGGGGAAGTACCAGCCTTCCCTGGAAACAACAGCCTTTCGTCCCTCTCCCGGCACACCAGCTGGGAACCATACCTGCAACGGCACAAAATCTGATTCCACAACTTGGACCGCAGAATTCTGGGCCTTTCCAACCATCATTGCCATCCGAGTTTAGCGATCATGTTGGACTTGATCAAGACTTACTCATCGTCAAGAGTATTCTTGGCGCATCAGATGACGCAAGTCCTATTGTTCGGTATGAAGCAACTGTAGTCCTTGGAAGGCTTGTTCGAAAGTATCTCACAGCTTTCATCACCTTAGCAAAGAGCTTCCAAGACAACATAAACCAAAGCGATGAAACGGTGGCCGCGCAAACAGGATTTTCGGCCGCAATAGGAGACGTGCTTGTTGCGACTTGGAAAAAGATTCGTTTTTTGCATGAAAACGACCCACATTCAAAGGTGGCATCTGCCAATACAGCAATATTGAGGTTTGTCAATGAAATCATTTTGAATACCCACCGACAATCAGGTATTGACCATGAGAATGCCAGTCAGTCAGATCTTGTGAATACTCAAGAAAATAATGGAACAACTTCACTCCTACAGCAACGAACAGTATCTGCTATGGATTTGAACTCGGAGATGAAAACTCAACCTAACTTTGATCTATCTCCAATGCGCGAGTCCAATCTAATGAGTATAGCAGAGCATGATAGAGGGCCCCAGAGGTGCAAGACTGTAGGCACTACAATGGGGCTGACAAGGAGCATCACTGCAGGTGGTCACTCGCAAAATCAAAGTAATGCCACCTTCTTATTTACAAAGGATCCTCTTGCTAATCAGAACCGTCAATCTCCCTCTCAAAAAATTCCTGCGTTGAAAATGGACGATCAAACTTCCTCTCAAAAAATTCCTGCGTTGAAAATTCAAATGGATGATCCTAATTTACCAGTATCAAAATTTTATGAGCGACAAAAGGAAATATTCAAGGAAAATTCTGGGAGACAATCGGTTCGTCCGGCAATGGACCCACTTTGTAGCAATGACGCGATCTTGCTGCACAGAGAACAGCGTAATTTGAAAATCGACAGTAAGACCAAGATGCTCTCTAAAAAGTTCGCCTTGCTACGACCACTCCCAAAAAAGCGAAAAAATGTGCTAGATGTGGAGACCGACGAAGCCACCGAAGCTGAATTGACAATGGAAGCAGAACTGGCCTCGAACAAGAAATCCTTGAATCTGAAGGAAAAGACCCATCTTTCCTATGATGGGACCAAAATGACGCACATGCTTCGTTTCCACGCATACGAATCCGTTCTAGCCGCTAGTGATGGCGCAAACAATGTATCAGTCTGGGACATTAAAAATCCCGATCACAAAATCAAAAACATATCGAACGGTAATGCAAGCAATGTGAAAATGACTTCAATGTCATGGATGAATGAACGAAATCATACCTTACTTTTGACAGGGTGTGATGACGGATCTCTTCGAATTTGGGACAACGTCCTTGATAGTAAATATGGTAGTTCCCACACCGAACCAGTCTTAGCAACGGCATTCTTTGCCTTGCCCGAACTAAAATCCTCCCAATCTACACATTCGCGTGGAAGTGGGTTAGTGACTGAATGGCAGCAATCTGAAGGAATACTTATAGCTGGTGGAAATACCCCTGTCATACGGTGCTGGGATATGACAACAGAGAAGTGCAAATCAGAGATTGACAGTGGAATAAAAGACACATGCGCCACATCTTTCGTTACTGCATGGGATTACGTTCAAAACGACTCAACATCGGGAGGATTTTCAGGCCTTGGTCCAGAAATAATAGTTGGAGGGTATGGCGATGGACGCATCAAGATATTTGATTTACGAATGCATGGCAAACAGAAAGCTGCTTCGGCAATGATGGAACGCCCAAAGATTCTTCGCAGAGATAGATTTCATAAAGATCATCTGCACAAAAATTGGATCGCAAACTTGTCATATACACACAGTCCCAACAAATATGAGGTGAGAATGAAAACTTCCATTTCTGCACGTGTGCTTTGAAAACGCTTACATAAAATTGACTCAACATGATTCTCGTCTACAACAGATTGTTTCTGGAACAATAGAAGGCGATATATTGTTTTGGGATTTGCGTTTACCAACCCCTCTCCGGAGCCTTGAAATACAGCGTAGTGCAATGACCGCTCTTGCATGTCATCCTCGCATCCCAATTTTAGCAAGTGGGTCAGATGATTTCCTCAAGGTTTGTTCTGCAGATGGCGATACACTCCAAGCGTTTCGACACCACCACAAGCTTCAAGGAAGGCGAATTGGCCGAGTGAGCACTTTAGCCTTCCATCCCAATGCACCTTTATTAGCTGCAGGATTTACAGATGACATCATTAGCATATACGGTACCTAGGTTTGAAAGTCTAGAATCTAAAGTAGATTCCAGTTGTGCCCCGCAAAGTAATAATAACTTGAAATTCGTAATAGGTTATTTGTGCGAAGCAGAGGGAATTTGTGGTTCATCACTTGTATCGGCAAGAGACAGAGCGTTTCTCAGAAGGACTAGTGAGGATGAGCAAGTTTTAGACGTATACGAAGGGAGTGTGATGCGTGCTCTCGCGTGTTTTGCTATGGAAGCTATTGGAGCTTTTGTGATCATGATGCTTGGTTTGATTGAGGCAGGACTTGGTTGTGAAAATGTCAACTAAAAACTATCCACGACTTTTGCGCGCATTATGCGCGTTCAGATTTGCGCTGTTCTTTTTCTTTCAAACAAAAGGATGAATGAGGATGATTTCATCAATAAATGATGTGGTGAAAGAATGCATCAAGTATCAAAAAGGAATGGTGATATCATACATTGTGTACAGTACCGGTTACTTAGTTGTGTGAACAAATAGAAAACACTAATAGGAGAAACCAGCAAGTTTTTATTCTAACCAAAGTTCAAAGTCGCTTTGAAAACAAAGATAATCAAGAGAGATGCCGAGAACCATTGATTCGACGATACCATCACTGGATAAAATCCAATCTTTCACCAAAGAGGATCTACAGGGAAAATTGCCGCTTCCGTTCCAAACACTTCCCAGCAGTTCATGCCAAACACTCCCTGAAACGGCCCTCCACGAGATAAAATCCATCGTTGCAGTTCTGGAGCAACATGATATTGATTCATCCCTCTCATCCAAAGAGGAAGACGCACTAGACGACGGCTTCATCCTCTGTGATCTGAACGTCATCCAGAGAAAATTAACGGCATGGTACACAATGTTTCCCCGAATCAAACCGTTCTTTGCACTCAAATGCAACCCTGATCATATGGTTGCTCATGTGCTTGGTTTGAATCCAGACTGTGGATTTGACTGTGCTTCTATATCGGAAATAAAACTAGCTTTATCTTCTACAGGAGGGGATACGCGAAGATGCGTCTATGCCAACCCACAGAGGGCTAGAGATGACCTTGATCAAAGCCTCGATTTGGGCACTGGTGCGTTGACATTTGATGGACTTGAGGAATTGCATAAGGTGAAAGACGCCTATGAACGGCGAGTAGAGCGATCGAGAGAAGACGAGCATGGGCAGAAAGGGGAAAGTCTTGATTCCCTACAGATACCTCTGCCTCCGCAAATGATTTTAAGGATTTTGGTACCTGATGAACATTCTTCAGTTCCACTGGGAGAAAAATTTGGAGCTCCGCCTGACCGAGTGCAGATTTTGACGGAAGAGGCGTTCAAGCTGGGCCTTGACGTCATTGGAGTTTCATTCCATTGCGGGTCAGGCTGTCATGATGCAAACGCATATGGAGACGCCATACGGATTGCGAAGGATGCCATTGATGTTATAAATAATGTCATTCGCACATGGAATTCATCGGATGGGAAAGATCGCCAGGAGTGCACATTGCTAGATATCGGGGGTGGATATCCTGGTATCGATGCTGTCGGCGCTGACACACATCGATTCACTTCCACGGGAGGAAGCGATTTAAACATTGCTGATTATAATGACAACGGGGACGATGGCAAAGCAACGACATATCAGATATCGACGATCGTGACTCCATTGTTAGACGATTTATTTCCTCCAGACGAATCACCCATCCGAATTATATCAGAGCCTGGGAGATATTTCGTTGAAGCAGCGTTTGTTTACTGTGCACGTATATATAGTGTTAAAGAAGAAGACCAGGATGGACGACGACACTACTATATTTCTCAAGGAGTACACGGACTCTTCAAAGATGTACTTCTTTGCGATGAATCATTCACCCCAACACCCCTGATGATAAATTATGAGGATGGAGGAGCTTCTCTAGATACAAAACGGTCGGACGAGCAAGACTTTGACAGTGTAGTTCATGGTCCTTCTGGAGAGGACTTTGACATTGTTTGCAAGGATTGTAAATTGCCAAAGCTGAGCATCGGGGACTTCCTGATATTCGATCGTATGGGTGCTTATACTCTGAGTATTGCCGCTAGGAATAGTAGCCTACCCGCGCGGTACGTATTTGGTGGAGGAGAAAGGTGACATCGAACTTATTCAAAGTTAATGAAGAAGTAACAACTAATTTTACCATGTTCAAAAATATATACAAATATAACATCTTTCATTTATAAAAATCTATGCTTCCCCAAGTTCATCCTTGGTACTCCTTAAAGACATCATTTGCAATCACCAAATGTTGAATCTCACTGGTGCCTTCATAAATCTCTGTGATCCTCGCATCCCTATAATGCCTCTCTGCTGGCATTTCTGTCACATAACCCATTCCACCCAAAACTTGGATAGCCTGATGAGCACACATCGTAGCAGCCTCACTCGCAGCAAGCTTCGCCATGGCAGCTTCTCGAGTATATTTTTCTCCATTATCCTTCATCATCGCTGCACGCCATGTCAAGAGACGAGCCGAATCTCTCGCGACCGTCATTTTACTAATCTTATTCTGAATACTTTGAAGGGACGAAATTGGTTTACCAAACGCTTTTCTCTCCAGGGCATATTTGGCAGCGCAGTCAATGGAAGCCGATGCAATTCCCAATGCCTGCCCTGCAACACCGATTCTTCCACCATCTAGTGTTTGCATGGCGATTTTGAATCCATCTCCTTGATTGCCAAGTAAGTTATCTTTAGGAATACGAACGTTGTCCATGATCAAGTTGGCTGTGGAAGAAGCTCTTATTCCTAGCTTATCTTCCTTAGCTCCCAGAGAGAAACCCTCACTATCATTTGGTACAATGAAAGCAGAAATTCCTTTGTGCCTACAGTACGGGTATGATTTAGAACATAGTATTAGACGATGGCAATCTTGTGAAATGAAATGAAATTCAGTATATTTCAACTATACTGACTGTACTTTCATTCATAAGGAATGATTCATTCAAAAAGAGTCAAAATCAAACAAACAATAACACTCACTTCAAAGACTTGTCCGTTGTGGCAAAGACAATGGAAGCAGAAGCCTCGTATGCATTAGTAATCCAAGCTTTTGTACCATTTATAATCCACTCTGTTCCATCATCACTTAGCGTTGCAGTAGTGCTCGCTGCCCCCGCATCACTCCCATTCCCAGGTTCGGACAAACCGAAACAACCAATCTTCGCATCACCAGGAGTAGCATAAGGTGCAATGTACTGTTGTTTTTGTTCCTTTGTACCAAATGCATCAATAGGATACAAATATAAACTGTTATGCGCACTCATAATTACTCCGACGCTGGCACATCCTCGGCTAATCTCCTCCATAGAGATGGCATACGCTAATGCATCCATTTCAGAACCACCGTGGTCCGAGGACACGTTAATGCCCATAAGCCCCAGGTCTGTTAAATGGCTGACAGCATCTGTTGGGAATTCATGTTTCTTATCCCATTGACCTGCGTTGGGCGCTAATTCTTCGTCTGCGAATTTGCGGCACATTTCGTATATCATTTGATGCTCTTCAGGGAGTTGAGAGTGTGTGGTGTACTTTCTTGAAGCAGCACCAAAACTTAAAGATCCTGTGCTGGTCGCTTTTGCTACAGAAGCTACCATTCTTCGAGTGGACGGCACTAGGGAAGTGAAACGTATCATTGTTATCGTTATCTTTTTGCGTTCTTTTTATGTTCAAAGCAAGCGTTCAAAATGAATGATTGAAAACAAGTCAAAGTGGAAGAAAGCCAAGTTGGAGTTCCCAACATCAGACATCAATGATGGATGCAATCAAGGTTCGAGAGTGAAATGACGCGGCCGATTTCGAATGCCTGACAAGAAAACAATTTCTTATTTGAGGTGAATAAATTCCTTATTATAAATCTCACCCTTTTTCCTATTACCGGGCGCGGCCGCGTGGTACTCAAATAAAAAAATATACAATCCGCGCCCAAAAACACCAACAATCTCCGCAAAGTTCGGAAACACACGCGGGTGGATACAGAGATCCAGCATCTGTGCAAATAAAGTTGTCAGTTGATTCAGCAACTGAACGCTTTGATAGTCATCTTGACAGACGCAGAGGGAGCGGAATTGTCGAGAATACTTACAATTACAAAAACATCATTCCTTACAAAATGTGGACTGTACCGGTACGTGTACTGCAAATTCAATGTAATTGTTAGCATGTATTTGAAACCGACACGAAATCAAACTGTATAAAACACTCGTGATTCTTCATAATCTCGATCGGTAAATGATTTCAGGAGCTCCAACCCCACCTTCCTTTACAT
>Ga0115005_10002698_pt1 | contig 14150 bp, 10 predicted proteins | sample ArcOceMetagenome_FD_87163 | JGI IMG/M metagenome (GOLD analysis project Ga0115005, IMG submission 87163) | Marine eukaryotic phytoplankton communities from Arctic Ocean - Arctic Ocean - Greenland ARC118M Metagenome | ecosystem: Environmental > Aquatic > Marine > Oceanic | place: Arctic Ocean... | reverse complement strand
ATGTAGGTTACAGAGCTTGCCGTAAGTGCGTTTGTCTTTTTAATGATCGCGTTAAAAAGCACCAGCGCGCCAGCAGTTCCGATGGCCGCTAGAACAACGACAGCCACCATTCCATTTATGCCATGCGTGTTATTCACGAGTGTCGTGCTCACATCTGAATAAGCAAGCACAATCGCGGCCGGAGGCAACACAAAAAAGAGCGCAATGGCGGCGATCGCTTGAGAGGGTACATCCTGGAGTTTGTTCTTCATGATGTTTACACTGAAACCGTAAAATAAAGTAGCAAGAGCAACTCTCCCACACGCCCACCATTCTATGCCGTTCTCGATTCCAAGGCCTTCCAGATTGCCTCCCATTGCCAACATCAAGGCGCCGAGGAGTCCAATGGCCAGACCGGAGATTTGTCGCATGGAGATGACCGTTTTAAAAACAACCGCAGCAACAATCATTGTAAACAGAGGTGTAAGGGCATTCAGCATGCCAGCGATGGCAGAAGGAATCTCGGTGACGGCTGAAGTAAAAAGATAGGCGGGAAGCATGTTGCCAAACACCCCAATTGCAAGAATAGGCACCCACTTTGACCGATCTACTTTTTTCAAACTTCGAATTGTGACGGGAAGCAGGACTAGGCCTGCGATAAAAATTCTAAGAGCGGCAACCTCAAGAGCAGTATAAACGGGATTTCCCGCCGAATCGAAGAGCGCAATTTTCATGAGAATAAAAGAACTCCCCCAAATAAATGCCAGAAGGAGCAATGATCCCCAAATAATGAATGATGAGTCTTTGTTTTGCACAGTTTGGCAAATGTAAGTAACCCTTTCAGCGATACTCCCAACTATCTTTGTACTTATGAATAAATTTGCATTGTTCTTCTCGGTTCTCACGATGTTAAGCGTCAGCCTTTTGCTGAGTTGTGGTGGGGAACCTTACAAGGGAGAGATTGTGGTTTCAGAAATCACAAAAGTCGGCGCAACTGAAAAGACGATCGCAAAGTTAGAAATCAATGGAATGATGTGTGAAGTCGGATGTGTTGCAAAAGTGAAAAAGGAACTTTTAGCGCAGGCAGGAGTGTCCAATGTGACAATTGATTTTGAAAAAGGAAGAGAATTTAATTTCGCCCACATTGAATACGACCCTTCAAACTGCGATGCGACGTCACTTTCCACGGTTGTAAATGAAATTGCTGACGGCAAACTTTATGGAGTAAAATCTATGGAAGTCACGCATTTTGCGCCTGCCGCGGCGTCTTCTTTAGAGTGAAGACCACGACTTATATAGCATTTGTTCTCATCTATGTTGTCGTCCTTGCGGGCTCTGTGGTTCGAATGACCGGGTCTGGAATGGGCTGTCCTGATTGGCCCAAATGTTTTGGCTTACTCATTCCCCCGACTTCTGAAGAAGAAATACGGTGGTCTCCAGAAACGGAGTATTCCGAAGGGCGAATGGTGATCGAACGCGACACGCTCTGGGTGGCCACCGAAGACCACATCTCTCAAAAGGGTGAATTTAATGCTCAAATTTGGGAGCCCTATACCAGACATAGTTACGCGACATTTAATGTGTCCCATACTTGGATCGAATATTTGAATCGACTTGCTGGAGCGTTGGCAGGGATTCCCATTCTTATCTTATTTATTCTGGCGATTAAATCGAGACAGCGCACGCCCATCGTTCTGGCCTCTGCAACGCTCGGTTCAGTGCTTTTCGTTTCTTGGCTCGGCAAACTCGTGGTCGATGGGAATTTAATCCCATTCTCAGTGACGATTCACGCCGTAAGTGCGCTTGCCATTTTGGCCTTTTTAGTGATGCTCATCCAACATTTTAACGGTACGAAAACCAAGGTTTCTAAATCACTCCGATGGTGCATTGTGGCTTCATTGGTGATTGCGTTCCTTCAGCTCGTCCTCGGAACCCAAGTTCGTGAATTTGTTGACATTGCAATAGAAACCGGGATTGCCAGAACAGACATTGTAAATTCTCTTCCCAAGTGGTGGGGGATACACAGATCGGCTGTTTGGCTGATCATCGGCTTGCATGCGGTTTGGGCTTTCCCCATCAGAAAGATTCCCAGTCTTGCCGTTTACGCAAAACTCACCTTCGCCGTATTGTTAGCCCAATCGATGACAGGGGTCTTGTTTACACAATTTGGGTTTCCAGCTTTTGCGCAACCGGTGCATATTCTCCTAGGATTTGCACTTGTACTTGTAGATCTCAGAATCCTATTGTCGACAAAGTCGGCTTAGAAAAGCGCCTTTTAAAACGCCTTCTCAACACCTTTTCAACGCCCGGAATATTTCTCTAAATGCGTGGTTTAACTACCGCACATGTCACAGTCGTCCCCGTTTTCAATGCTGCACATTGCAACTTCTTCTTCGTGGGTGAGCTCAGGAGCCTTTGCAGTGTCGTCCTCTACTTTGTACTTCTTGTCTATCGTGAACTTAATTGCATCTACAGCAGCCTTTGTTCGGAGATAATACATTCCAGTTTTAAGGCCTATTTTCCATGCGTGGAAGTGCATAGACGTCAGCTTGGAATTTGTCGCATTCTCCATAAAGATATTTAAAGATTGGCTTTGGCATATGTAAGCTCCGCGATCGGCAGCCATATCTAAAATAGAGCGTTGCGAAATCTCCCATGCTGTTCGGTACAGAATCTTGATGTTGTCAGGAATCTCGTTGATGTTCTGAACAGATCCGTTCGCTGCAATCAAACGATTCTTCATGTCATCATCCCAAAGCCCAAGCTTGACCAAATCTCTAAGCAGGTGCTTGTTCACCACGATGAACTCACCTGACAGTACACGGCGTGTGTAAATATTCGAGGTGTAAGGCTCAAAGCACTCATTGTTGCCAAGTATCTGAGCGGTCGATGCGGTAGGCATAGGTGCGAGTAACAAAGAGTTACGCATTCCGTGCTTTTGAATCTCTTCTTTAAGAACATCCCACTCCCAGCGATTTGAAGGTGTAACATCCCACAAATCAAATTGAAGTTTTCCTTCAGATGCAGGTGACCCTTTGAACGTCTCGTATGCGCCATCTGCTTTTGCCAGATCTTTTGAAGCGGTACATGACGCGTAATAAAGTGTTTCGAAAATCTCTTTATTGAGTGTCTTTGCTTCGTCCGAGTCAAACGCGTGACGCATTAAAATAAACACATCAGCGAGTCCCTGGATACCGATACCGATCGGACGGTGGCGCATGTTAGAATTGCGTGCTTCAACGACTGGGTAGTAATTTCTGTCGATAATGCAATTTAAATTCTTTGTAATCTGGTAAGTGACTTCAAATAGTTTTTCGTGGTCGAATTTGCCATCAGAGGTAACAAACTTAGGCAGCGCAACAGATGCGAGATTGCAAACCGCAACTTCGTCTGGCGCAGTGTACTCAATAATTTCTGTACAGAGATTTGATGAGCGAATCGTTCCAAGATTCTTCTGGTTGGATTTGGCATTTGCCGCATCCTTGAACAGCATGTATGGCGTTCCCGTCTCTACCTGGCTGTCTAGAATTTTAAACCAAAGCTCTTGTGCTTTAATCGTTTTGCGACCTCTGCCTTCTTTTTCATATTTGGTGTAAAGTGCTTCAAACTCTGCACTGTGTGTTTCAGGAAGGCCAGGGCATTCGTTGGGACACATTAACGTCCAATCCCCATTTTCCTCCACTCTTTTCATAAAGAGATCCGGGATCCACAAAGCATAGAAAAGATCACGCGCACGTTGCTCTTCTTTTCCATGATTTTTACGCATTTCGAGAAAGTCAAAAACATCGGCATGCCAAGGTTCCAGATACATCGCAAATGATCCTTTGCGTCTGCCACCTCCTTGGTCCACGTAACGTGCTGTATCGTTGAACACTCTCAGCATGGGAACAATGCCATTTGAGGTTCCGTTCGTGCCTTTGATATAAGACCCTTTTGCACGGATGTTATGCATCGCAAGACCGATGCCTCCAGCGCTTTGAGAAATTTTTGCGCACTGCTTTAATGTGTCGTAGATCCCTGAAATACTGTCTTCTTTCATTGTCAGAAGAAAGCAACTAGACATTTGTGGCTTAGGCGTACCGGCATTAAAAAGGGTAGGAGTCGCATGCGTGAACCAACCTTCACTGAGCATGTTGTAGGTCTTCACCACAGACTCTAAATCGTCCTTGTGAATCCCCACACTTACTCTCATCAGCATTTGTTGTGGACGTTCAGAGATTTCACCGTTCATCTTTAACAAATACGAACGCTCTAACGTTTTAAAACCAAAGTAATCGTAGCTGAAATCTCGGTCGTAAATGATTTGTGAATCTAGAAATTCAGCGTTCTCTTGAATGATCTCGTGAACATCCTCAGCGAGCAAACTAGCTGGGTCACCTGTAACTGGGTCCACATAGTTGTAAAGGTCATTCATGGTCTCTGCGAATGACTTCTTTGTGGCCTTGTGCAGATTGCTCACAGCAATGCGACTCGCAAGAGAGGCGTAGTCGGGATGAGTGACAGCATTTGTGGCCGCAACTTCTGCTGCAAGATTGTCTAATTCAGTGGTTGACACTCCGTCATAAACACCTTCGATTACCCTCATAGCGACACGCTGTGGGTCTACGGATTCGTGGAGGCTGTAACAAAGTTTTTTTATTCGAGCTGTAATCTTGTCGAATTGAACAAGTTCACGCTTTCCGTCGCGTTTAATTACGTACATGAAAAATATCTTGAGGTTGGTTCAGGTAATTCAATGGGGATTTCACTTAAAAGTCGGCATCCATACTGAAGCTTTTTGAGTCTTCAGAACCGTGATTCATAACGCCTGCTTTTTGGTATTCACCCACTCTTTTCTCAAAGAAATTGGTTTTCCCTTGGAGTGAAATCATATCCATGAAGTCAAATGGGTTTGTTGCATTGTAGATTTTTTCGTTTCCGAGTTCTACAAGCAATCTGTCAGCAACAAATTCGATGTATTGCTGCATCAGATCAGCATTCATTCCAATGAGGCGTACAGGAAGAGCTTCAGTCACAAATTCCTTCTCCATGTCTACAGCATCTGTAATGATTTTCTGTACAGTTGCCTTCGGAAGCTTGTTCACGAGGTGGCGATTGTATAGGAGGCATGCAAAGTCACAATGCATTCCTTCGTCACGAGAGATAAGTTCATTTGAGAAAGTAAGTCCAGGCATAAGTCCACGTTTTTTAAGCCAAAAAATGGAGCAAAAACTTCCGCTAAAGAAAATGCCTTCTACAGCAGCAAAGGCTACCAGACGTTCAGCAAAACTTCCTTTGTCAATCCATCTTAACGCCCATTCGGCTTTTGTTTTCACAAATGGCAACGTTTCAATCGCATTAAAGAGTCTGTCTTTTTCGGCACGATCTTGAATGTATGTGTCAATCAAGAGGGAGTATGTCTCGGAGTGAATGTTTTCCATCATTATTTGGAAACCATAGAAGAATTTTGCCTCGGTATACTGAACTTCCCCTACAAAGTTCTCAGCTAAATTTTCATTTACAATGCCATCAGAGGCAGCGAAGAAAGCGAGAACGTTTTTAATAAAGAAACGCTCGTCGTCATTCAATTTGTCATTCCAATCTACAAGATCCGAAGACAAGTCAATCTCCTCTGCGGTCCATATGCTCGCTTCTTGTTTCTTGTATTCAGCCCAAATATCATCGTGCTCAATCGGGAACAAAACAAATCGGTTTGGATTGTCTGTTAAGATGGGTTCAGTGACCATGGTGTTTTCGGGCAAGACTTCTTCAATGGCCGTTTGAGTGTCAACGATGTTTAATTCCTTCTCGTTTTCGAGTTCGTTAATATTAGAGGTGGGTTGGTCCATGTCTATTGACTTTAAAGGCGCTAATGAATACAGTTTCGGGTGTCTACAAAACCTCACAGAGGGGGTTTTCATCGACATCTCAAAGAAAGGTTCTAGACCCCCATATACGCAAGGCCATTTAGTTCACATTTGCATGTAGTTTTTAACACTCTTGTTAATAACTTATGTTAAGTAACTGTGCATCAGCTTCCAGCGAGGTGTTTCGGTGATTGGATTTATGTCGGTATTGGTGAAATCAACTGTTTTTTTGGCACGATTCTTTCTGGCAATAAAAGCATGATTCATTCGGGGTCTATGTGGGGCAGTCGTTGCGTACTTTTGCACAATGCTTAAAGGGCTTTTAAAAATATTTCTTGGAGACAAATCATCGAGTGACCTGAAGGAAATTCAGCCAATTGTCGATGACATACTGATCGCTGAAAAGGAACTTCTCTCTATTTCTGCGGATGAACTTCGTGCCAAAACATCATTGTTGCGTTCTCGGATTACAGATTTTGTCTCTGAATTGCAAAATGAAATTGATACTTTACTTGAACAGGCAGCATCGATGCCCGAGTCAAACCTCGATGCAAAAGAAGCCGTTTTTGAGAGAGTCGACAAACTCGAAGCTGAAATCAATGAACAACTCGAAGTTGTTCTGGCAGAAATTCTTCCTGAGGCTTTTGCCATCATCAAAGAAACGGCAAAACGATTTTCTGCAGAAGAAGATATAGAAGTGACGGCTTTGGACTTCGACAAGGACATCGCGGCTTCTCGTGATATGGTATCCATCAGGGGAGACAAGGCCTATTGGTCAAAACATTGGAAAGCTGCCGGATCAGATGTTTCATGGGACATGGTTCACTACGATGTACAGCTCGTAGGTGGCGTTGCATTGCATAGAGGAAGTGTGGCCGAGATGCACACGGGAGAGGGAAAGACGCTGGTGGCGACGCTGCCAGTATTCTTGAATGCACTCACAGGAAGAGGTGTCCATCTGGTGACGGTCAATGATTATTTGGCGCGTAGAGACTCGGAGTGGATGGGTCCTATTTATGAATTCCATGGTTTGACCGTTGACTGTGTTGACAGACATCAACCGAACAGTGAGGCGCGTCGAGAAGCGTATAAATGTGACATCACGTTTGGGACAAACAATGAGTTTGGATTTGATTACTTGAGAGACAACATGGCCCAAAAGCCAGAGATGCTCGTACAACGTCGACATCACTATGCCATTGTTGATGAGGTCGATTCGGTACTTATTGACGAGGCGAGAACGCCTCTTATTATTAGCGGACCCACTCCCAAAGGCGATGAGCAGGAATTTGAAGCGCTGAAACCGATGGTTGTCAAGCTGCTTCAGGTTCAGCAAAAAGCAGTTCAGGCTTTCTTGCTAGAGGCGAAGAATCTTTTGAAGGATGATCTGTCAAAAAGTGAAAAAGAAATTGCCGGCCTTTCACTTTACAGAGCGTTCCGTGGCCTTCCTAAGTCGAAGCCGCTGATTAAGTTTCTGAGCAATGAAGGAATGCGTCAATTGCTCCTTAAAGTTGAGGCGATTTATTTGGCAGACAATCAAAAGGAAATGCACAAGGCTGATGCCGAACTTTTCTTTGTGATCGACGAGAAACAGAATCAAATTGAACTTTCTGAAAAAGGAATCGTCTTTCTCACTCAAGGGATGGATGACGATGCGTTCTTCACAATGCCGGACATTGCAACAGAACTTGTAAACGTCGACAACTCTTCCGCATCTGATGACGACAAGCTCGCAAAGAAGCAAGAGGTCATGCAAGATTACGGAGTGAAATCTTCACGGATTCATTCTATGAATCAACTTCTGAAAGCGTATACGTTATTTGAAATGGATATCGAGTACGTGATCATGGACAACAAGGTGAAGATTGTCGATGAGCAGACAGGTCGTATTATGGACGGTCGTCGTTATTCAGACGGACTTCACCAAGCGATTGAGGCAAAAGAAAACGTAAAAATTGAAGCTGCGACACAAACTTATGCGACAGTAACCCTGCAGAATTTCTTCAGGATGTATCACAAGTTGGCTGGGATGACAGGTACTGCGGAGACTGAGGCAGGCGAGTTTTGGGATATTTATAAATTAGATGTAAAAGTCATTCCTACAAACAGGCCTATAGCAAGAGATGACAAAGAGGATCTTGTTTACAAAACAAAGAGGGAGAAGTACAATGCCGTCATTGACCACGTGTCCATTTTGAGCAAATCTGGTCGTCCGGTTCTTGTCGGAACCACGACCGTGGAAGTCTCAGAATTGCTTTCTCGAATGCTTGATATGCGCGGACTGGATCACCAAGTTCTGAATGCAAAACGTCATCAACAGGAGGCCGAGGTGGTCACACGAGCGGGTCACGCAGGGACCATTACGATTGCCACGAACATGGCTGGTCGTGGTACAGACATTAAACTGAGTCAACAAGTGAAAGAAGATGGTGGTCTGGCCATTGTCGGAACGGAACGTCATGACTCACGTCGAGTAGACAGACAACTTAGAGGTCGGTCCGGACGTCAAGGAGATCCAGGTTCGTCCCAGTTCTATGCCTCTTTAGAGGATGATTTAATGCGTCTATTTGGCTCTGATCGAGTTGCGAAAATGATGGATCGGATGGGTCACAAAGACGGAGAAGTCATCCAACACAAGATGATCTCTAAATCGATTGAACGTGCGCAGACGAAAGTAGAGGAAAACAATTTCGGGATTCGCAAACGTCTCCTTGAGTATGACGATGTGATGAATGCGCAACGTGAAGTGATTTACAAGCGAAGAAGAAATGCGCTGAAGGGAGACAGAATCAGGACTGACATTGCAAACATGTTCTTTGAATTGGTTGAGGTGAATGTTGATTCCACGCATCCGGTGAAAGATTATGACGGTTTCCGATTTTCAATGATTTCTAATTTCGGAATGGAAGCTCCCGTTTCTGAAAGCGAATTTGAAGCATCAAACACCGATGATTTGGTTTATTTGTGCTATAAAAAATCGGAAGCGCACTACAGAGATAAAATTGCAGATTTAGCGAGAAGAGCCCATCCTGTGATTCAAAAAGTACACGACGATGACACAAACGATTTCGAGAATATCCTCGTTCCGTTTACAGATGGTCGCAAGACGATTCAAATAAGTGCAAACATTCATGAGAGTGTTGCGACTGAGGGTCAGAGTGTCATGAAAACTTTGGAGAAGCAAATCGTCCTTGTTATCATTGATCAGCATTGGAAAGAGCATCTCAGATCTATGGATGACCTTCGAACAAATGTGCAGCATGCCCGCCATGAGCAGAAAGATCCACTTTTAATTTACAAGTTTGAGTCATATGAGCTTTTCAAGCAGATGATTCAAAAGATCAATGCGGAGGTTGCATCCTTTTTGATGAAATGTACGATCCCCACAAACACAGGTGAACAGCCAGTTCGTCAAGCAAAAAGGCAAGCCGCGACTCCATTAGGTACGACCTCAAAAGCAGGGGTGCAAAACATCGCTCAGCAAAATTTGGCTGGAGGCGCTCCAAGAGGGGGTTCGATTTCTCCTGGCCAGCCCAGTATGTCTCAGCAACAAGCACGTCCCAAGCCAGTCGCTCCTATTCGTACAGAGAAGAAAGTTCAGCCCAATTCTCCTTGCCCATGTGGTTCTGGGAAGAAGTACAAGAAGTGTCACGGCTAGTCAGACGATAAGATCTCTTTTGGCGTCTTGATTTTTAAGCCACACGTTTCCTTCATTAGTTTTGAAAATAGGCGACATGTTTCGGGAGTTTGGACACTGTCGGTGGTGTGTATCAATAAATCGAATGATTCAAGAGGCGTCCCGTTTTTTGTCAATTGAGAGATTCTCTCTGTCCAAAGATTTAACCTCTCCTCATCAGATTTGTGTCCATCATACCCTCCAAACCGTACGATTAAGAATTTCGTGGTCAGTCTCATGTGCAACGCATCTCGCCTGCCGGCTGTATCGCTAATTACGGCACCTATACCCAGTTCGGACAACAGTTTCCACATCGCCTCCGCATCTTCACCCCCCTCAAACCAGTCCGGGTGACGAAATTCAATGGCCATTTTCAAATCCCTCGGCCACGCTTTTAAATATGGCCCAAGTTTCTCACTATGCTTGGGCGCGTAATGAGGCGGAAGTTGTAAAAATGCAGTGCCAAGTTTGTTGCCAAGTGCTGAAATACCCGCAATAAAATCGTCCGTCGGACCCTCACAATTCCCAAACCGCCTGTAATGAGAAATTAAAGCGGGAAACTTGGGGCAGAAAACAAAACCATCCGGCATTTCATCAGCCCATGCAGCCATCTTTTCAGGGGAGTAGATTCTGTAGTGCGTCGCATTAAATTCAAGTGAGCCGAATTGTCTTCCATAGTGACCGGCCCATGTTCGCATCGGATCTTTCTGGGGATATACCTTTCCTCTCCATGGCCTCACAGTCCACATTGTGCCCCCCGTCCTAACAGCTGTTGAAACCTGATTTGGATTGTTGTTGTTTTCAATCGTCTTCCACTCAATTCGGCATTCGGGCAACGTCCAGTCTCTGCCTTCAAGTTCCTGATGTGTATCGAGTTTTCCAAACTTCACAGTACGAATCTAACCCCTACACTTGTGAATTACACGATTAAACCCACGATATTCATCCGATCATTGTAGGGATGATTTTTACTAGAAAATTTCTAAGTCAAGCTTTACTCGAGGGAATTGCTCCCCTTACTTGTCTCAAGTGCGCCGAACCTGTTCCGTTTGAAGCACATGTTGCTGGAGTGTGCAGTTTTTGTGTCATGAACTGGGAAATTTTCGAATCAGACATGACTTCAACCACGTTGTTTCGAGAACGGTTTTATGCGGAGTGGATCGCAGTGGGTTTCAGGCTTCGGGATTCAGGGACAAGAGCAATCATCCACAGATGCAAATACGGAGGGGACCCGAAATGCATCAAGATCCTTGGCAGGTGGATGGGTCGCAGGTGGCCTCCTCCTCCGAGGGGATCCGTTCTGACACCGATTCCCATTCATTGGAAAAGAAGATTACAGCGAGGATATAACCAAGCAGAGATTTTCGCAGCTGGCATGGCCGAAGTTTGGGGAGTCGAGGTTGATGGTGGCGCACTCATTCGCGTAAAGCATGGAAAATCTTTAACGGGTTCAAGTAGACAAGGTCGTGGAGAAGCTTTAAAACAGACCTATGGATTCGATCACAAAGTGACATCAGACCCACGTCTTGTCATCCTTGTAGATGATGTGTTGACGACTGGCGCAACGCTGAGGGCCTGTAGAGATATTTTGGAAAAACAAGGTCGAAAAGTAGCAGGTGCAGTCGTTCTTGCGATGGCTTGATGAGGGAGTATATTTGCCACAGACACAGATGGGATTACAATCAGAAATAGTAGATCAGGTGCGCGCTCTTGTTGCTGGGGAGGAGAATGTTGTGGCAAACCTCGCGAACACATCGGCCCTGTTGATGAGTGCGACCTCGTGGCATTGGGTGGGTTTTTATCTGGTTGATCAAGCGAAAAACGAATTGGTCCTGGGACCGTTTCAAGGGCCTGTCGCGTGTACAAGGTTAAGTATGGGCCGAGGTGTTTGTGCCAAATCATGGGCGCTGAGCGAAACAATTGTGATTGACGATGTGGAGTCCTTTGAAGGTCATATTGCTTGTAGTTCGCTCTCACAATCAGAAGTTGTCGTTCCCATTCTGTATGATGAAGTCGTGGTTGGAGTTTTAGATGTAGACAGTGTTGAATTAAATGGTTTTTCTTCTTCGGATGTTAAAATTCTAGAGGAGATCGTCCAAATTATTGAGGCACAATGGCACGGATAGGCACACGTTTTTCAGGAATAACAGTTCTTTATCTTCTCAGCATGTCATGTGCTCAAATGGGCGCTCCCTCTGGCGGTGAGGTCGATCGATCGCCTCCAGAAATAATTTCAATTTCTCCCGCACTTGGCGCAACAGATGTGTCAGTCGAGGCAGGGGGGACGATTGAAGTGCTATTCGATGAATATGTGAATGTCCGCGGGCTTGGTTCACAGCTTCTTGTTTCTCCCCCCCTTTCAAAACCGATTGAGTGGCGTATGCGTGGTAAAGCAGTCACATTTACTTGGCTTGAGCCACTAATTGACAATGTGACCTATGTGTTTCAATTTGGGGATGCAGTGATTGACCTCCACGAAGGGAATCCCACAGATGACTTTATACATGCTTTTTCTACCGGCGCCGATTTGGACACCCTGTCTTTGAGCGGTGCCGTTGTGGATGCTTTTTCGGGGTCTGCGATGACAAAGGTGAGAATTTTCTTATTTGATTCAGAAGCGACAGTGGATTCAATCGAAAAAGGCCTCAAGCCGCAATTTATGGGAACCACAGATGAGCAAGGACTCTTCACAATTAGGTATTTGCCTGTGGGAAATTACAGGGTGATGGCCGTTGATGATCAAGACAGAAATTATCAGTGGACCACAGGGGAGTCATTGGCTATTTGCGAGGATATAATTGGGGTCACAGGAAATGATACGCTGAAAAGCAATATGAGGATGCAGGTTACCCCGATGTCAGTCGTTAAGTATTTTGTTCATTCTGAGAGGGATTCTTTGGGACTTGTGCAAATAGAAATGAGTCAGAAATTCACGCCCAGTGACACCATAGATGTAGGTGGTCAAATGAGCCATTCTGAAGGGGTGAATATGTGGGCCTGGGGTGATCAAATTGAGAACGAATCGGTCGTTTGGCCTGGCATAGACACTTTGGTTGTTTCTGAAATAAAGATGGAGGATGCGGTGCGTTTTGAAGCCACTCAAGGCCCAGGCGGTAAAATCGCCACAACGAATAAAGTTAAAATTCAGTTTACGCGCCCCATTGAAGGGACGGTTGACCGTCTATTTGTTCTCACTGATATGGATTCTTCTGAGGTGCAAATAGATTCGATTTGGACCAAAGAAAACGATCCGTTTTCAATCGAAATCGCAGGCCAGTTTAACAGAGGAAACAGCTTCGAAATCATGCTTATGCCCGGTTCTGTTCAAGGTCAAGGAGCACAGGAGTTGCAGGACACCTCATCTTTTAAATGGAGCATCTTTCAAAGCAACGAGCTTGGAGAAATAGAGGTGATCATCCATAAGGAAGGATGGCTACAACTTCTTTCTGCAAATGGAGAAGTGACAAAAGAAATTGAGCTAACGGAAGGTTATCCAGCCATCTTTAAAGATCTTACACCAGGAACTTACAGCTTAAAATGGAAAGGGGATTCAAATAAAAATGGATCTTGGGAATCTGTGAGCCTGTCCAATTGGAAGTCTCCAGAACCCGCCCAATTGTTGAATACACAGGTAAAAGTGAAAGCAGATTGGCGCCACCAAATACAATGGCTAGACGAGGAAGTCCGAGGTCAATAGTTTGCTTTTAGCGATTCATTTGAGCGCATCACAGAGGATTTGTCCAAACCGTGCAATGTCCTCAAAAGAATTGTAAAGTGGCACAGGAGCCATTCGAATAACGTCTGGTTCACGCCAGTCAACTACGACACCTGAAGCAGATAGCTTGTCGTAAAGGTCACGACCCTGTCCATGTGCAACGATGCTAAGTTGACATCCTCGTTCCTCGGGATTTGAAGGGGTGAGAATTTCCAGGTCTGTTTCTGTATCTGCTGCAACAGCATGAATCGTTTTTTCTAAAAATGAAGTGAGTCGAATGGATCGTTCTCTTAATGCATCAATTCCTCCAGCAGATTCAAAAATATCAAGGGAAAGCTTGTGAATTGCCATGTTGAGAACGGGGGCATTGCTGAGCTGCCATGATTCGGCGGTCCCCATACTTGCATAGTCTGGTTCCATCTTAAAACGCGAATCCTTGTCGTGGCCCCACCAACCTTCAAAACGTGGGAGTTGTGTTGTGTGATGACGTGAATGTATGAACGCACCACCTACTGCCCCAGGGCCGGAATTCAAATATTTATAACTGCACCAGCACGCAAAATCGACGCCCCAATCATGCAGTTTGAATGGCACATTTCCAGCACCATGAGCGAGGTCGAATCCACAAATAGCACCTACTTGGTGTGCTGCTTTTGTGATTCGTTCAAGATTATGCAACTGTCCATTGTAATAATTAACTCCACCGATCATCACCGTTGCGAGCTCTTCTCCGGCATCAGAAATTGCTTTTTCAATATCTTCTATCCGCAACAGATGTTCTCCCTCTCTTGGCGCAATTTCTACGAGGTCTTCTTCTGGATTCCCCCCATGAAAACGAATTTGGCTTACAAGCGTATATCGATCCGAAGGGAAGGCTTTAAGCTCGCAGAGAATCTTCTTGCGCTTGCCTGAAGGACGGTAAAAGCTGACGAGT
>Ga0115005_10002697_pt1 | contig 14154 bp, 19 predicted proteins | sample ArcOceMetagenome_FD_87163 | JGI IMG/M metagenome (GOLD analysis project Ga0115005, IMG submission 87163) | Marine eukaryotic phytoplankton communities from Arctic Ocean - Arctic Ocean - Greenland ARC118M Metagenome | ecosystem: Environmental > Aquatic > Marine > Oceanic | place: Arctic Ocean... | reverse complement strand
TTTGTTTCTATAGTTTAAATATATAAAATTATTAATTAAACCTTTCAATGAGTTAGCTCTTCTTGAAGAAGTAAAGTTGTCTCTATTTTTCTTTATCTTTCTGCGCTTGGCTAAATACTGGCTAAAAATATTGGCCAGCGCTAAATTTTCTAGCATCATTATTTTTAAAGATAAAAAACTTTGTAAAGCATTTGATAGAACTGGATACTCTGATTCCGGACAATGCGTTAGGAGAAATTTTGGTTAAAAGAAGTAGATACAAAAAAGAAACTCAAGAATCTAAAGCATTGAAGCTCCTTAGAGAAAAGAAAGGACTGTCTCAAAGAGAAGCAGCAAGAATGATTGGTGTTCCACAGACAGTTGTTTCTCATGCAGAAAATGGCCGTGCATATGTAAGAGATGAATATGTTGAAGGATTTCTTAGTTCACTTAGTTATAAATGGGAAGATTGGGATTTGTATGTAAAGAAATCAGTTTCAGATGATGAAATCAGAGATAAATGTAAAGACTTGCTTAATAAGATTAAAGATGATCGTTTAAAATTAATCTTTGAATTACTTAGGGTTTTAACCTAGTTGATCCTTCTACTAAAACAGTCAGACTAATTTAAGAAGCATTAACTTTTATTCCTGTTATAATTTTATTTAAAATGATTATGATCTGGAGAATTATTATGAAAAGCGGTATTTCACTTCTTTGTTTATTCATGTTTCTATCATGTATTAAAGGTAATCCTGATGAAGTTTTTAAAAGCTATTTTAATGCTGAAAAGAAAAGAGAGTTTACAAAATCAATAAAGCTTCTGACTTCCAGTGACCAAAAATATAGTGAAGATTATGCCAACAAGATCTCTTTTCATAAGCAGTTTGATCTCGCATCTCAGTCTAGTGTTGATAAGGTGGGAGAAGTTCCTACGGCTTTCCTTGAAGCCCTTTCATATGAAGTATTAGAAAGAAAAATAGTTGAAGATAGAGCTACATATAAAGTGAAGCTGAGAATGCCTAATATTAAGACATGGTACGAAAATATTCCAAGAAGTTCAGAGTCCACAATTATCAAAGACCTTAAAATTGAAAAATATAACAAGGAGTTTGTTAGTAAAATAAGGCGTAAAGAAATTGATTTTATTAACTATGAGATAGATTTTTATTTCATCTATGAAAAAGATGGATGGAAAGTAGCATTAGGTATAGATGAAAAGGAAGAAGTTAAGAAATTAATACAAGAATTAGATTATTTTCTAATTGAATCAAAATATGAGGAAGCCATTAATAAGATTGAATTTAATTTAAAGAAGTTCAATGCTCCACACCTTAAGGAAATAAAGGAAGGTTTGATTTCTAAAAAGGATCAAATATCTTACTTTTCGAATAAAATAAAAATTAAAGAAGATAGTGTTAGATTTAAACAAGAATTGATATTTAAAAATTATTACGAAAATACAGCAAGCTTTACCATTAAAAATACAGGAACAAAGAAAATAAAGTATTTATCTTTATATTTTATCATCACTTCAAAAAATGGAAAGGAGCTTCTTAAAGAGTCAGTAAGTGTTGAAACTGATAAACTATCAAGTTCTTGGCAAAAAATGAGTGATAAAATCTATGCGGTAAAAAAGAAAATACCAAGGGGAAATGCCAGACTTGCTCTAAACTATATCCGTTTTGAAAAGTAAAATGACGATTACTTAAGAACTACATAGCTTGCTCAGATTAATGGTATTAAAAACATCAGTTTATTAATAAAAACTTTATATTCTTCTTTAAAGCTTATTTTTTTATTTAAATTAAGAAAGATTAACTTAATTTGCTTTAAATATATGACGAACAGAATAAATATCAGGAGGAATTTATGAGTTCATTTATCAAAGTAGAAGGCTTTAATCTACTCGTTCATTATCATAGAGGTAAAGTTAAAAACTTAATAGAACTCTTATCTGAAGGACTACTTGCTCAAATCTCAAACTCAAGTGTTCATTTTAAAAATGGAAAAAAAGTTAGTCGGATTGTTGGTTACCAAGAATTTAAAACCAATTCAGGTGTATTCATATCAGGTTATTTTCATCGAAGTACTTCTTTTAATTGGGAACATGTAGAAGAAGGTGGTATCCCTATTGAGGACCCAGGCTCTGTTGATGCTATGCCTAGAGCAAAATTTATAATAGATGTAAAAAGGCATAGAATTTATTGGATAACGCCAATTGGGCAGACAGCTACTCCTGCTATAAATACCTTCATTACATATCTTAAAAACTTATCTGTTAAGTTCTTAAAGAATGACTACATAGAGTTATACAAGTCAGAGTGTTTGAAGGAAGATTGCGAACCTAGTGCCCGTGGTCAACACAACTTCTTAGTTGAAAATTTTGTTACATTAAGAACAATATCGATGGAAATAGTCCCACTAATTCCAAAAGAGATGTTCGATGAATTCTTCACTGATAAATTTAGACTTCTTGAACTTACACTAAAACCAAAGAAATCTAACCCAACTGCTGATGATTTCGAAGAACTCATAGAGGAAACAGAGAAGAAATTTGATGAAGCTGAGGGTGAAGCAGAGATAAAAGTGAAAGCTAAAGATAGAAAACAAGGCCTTGTGAAGAATAAAGTAAAAACGGCAATAAAAAACTGTTTTTCAAAAGGAACCTTGTTATTAAAAATGAAGCTCCAAGATAAATCTGATACTGAAAATAAGAATATAACTATTACAAATATACCAAAAAAAGGCAAATTTAAGGAAGGAATGATTGATATATCTCTTAAAGAAAGTTTCGAAAGTGAAATAGATAGTGATGAAACGTTAGAGATTGTTGGAAAATTGAATAAAAGAATTATAGACTCTGATAAGATGTCTAATGAACAACAAAAATTATATAAGAAGATGTTTTAGATGAATGATGTTAGTAAAAAATTTACAATGAAAATGAAGATTAAGAAGAAATTTTTAATCCCTTTGGATTTTCTAAAACTAACAGCTGAAATATTTCTTGAAAGTAAGTATGTTCACCTTGTCATTTTAGCTATTTTAATCTATTGGAACTACTTGATTATTCTCCCGCATGGCCACACGGGAGATATAACTAATGCTGTTTTGAAAAGTCTAAGTCCCTTGAATATGGCCTTGCCTGGTTTTGCGTTTGTCATTCTAGCTTTATTCCCGTCTTTTAGTGATACATTTGTTGTATTGTTAGGACAAAAGAGAAAAAATGCTAATGGAACATATCTTGAAAACTTTCTAAATCAACTAATTTATATTCTTATATGGTCTATTTTTAATTACATTTTTATATTTATTTATAGTATTTTAGATTCAAGTATCAATTCCTGTAATTGGTTACAATTATCTCTAACAAGTCTTAGGTTGTTAATTTTCTATATCAGCTACTTACTTATTTTCGAAGTCTTAAGGTCTATTTATTCTTTGAAACAATTAATCATATTGAATAGCAAGCATTGTAAAAAAGAAGCTGAGAAAAAAGAAAAAGAACAAAGTAACATTCAGAACTAATTTATATGCTGCTCTTACTAGATATCTGTGACTTAACCCCTTAATGATTTTATTTCAATAAAAATGGTAGGCCTTTAATCTTTGAGATAGTATTCTCTAGTTAGATGGAGAATATATGGTTTGTACTCATTGTTATTCAGAAGAAACAAAAAAAGATGGTAAGTTTAAATTAGTCACTGGCCACATTATTCAAAGGTGTAAGTGTAAAAGTTGTAAGAAAACTTTCATTTTGCCAAGAAAGGCTGAATTAAAAGAGCGAAGAGGCCGCAAAAATCTGTTGTTTTCATTACAAAGAAATGATTTAAAGCATCCTTATAATTATGTAGCGATTAAATACGCTAAATATTTTTCTGACTACAAAGGTATTTCTTTTTGGCAGGCAATAAATGAAATATTCGAAGTCTCAGAGTCTACCTTCAGAAGATATATTAAGAATGACACCAAAGATTTACAGTTTAGTTCATTTGAGGATTCATTTAGAAAATTGAAAGAAGATGTCATGCTAAGAAAAGACCACCATGGACTTAAAAACTTAAGAACACTTTTAACAATGCTGATAAATTCAGAACATGAAATTAACGGATTAGGCCGTCCTGATGATTGGTTATAGCCGCAATTATTACTTTCAGGATTTTTGATGTGATGGCCAAGGTTTAATGAATAATTAGTAACTTATATCTAGCTTAAGATATTTTTAAAGATAGGATTTAGGTTTTTAGGATGACAAAAGGAACAATCGAAACTTCACTAAGATTTGATATAAATGAATTTATCAAATTTGAGAATGGTGATGAGTTTAATACTGTAAATGCAATTAAAACTTTTAATCTATTAGTAAAGAGAATCTATATTCCGATGGAGTTTCATCTTCTTGATAGGTGTTTATTGGTATTGAAGTTTCCAGCAATAATAACTCAGACTACTATCGGAGATGGGTACTATACAAAGGATGATTTATTCAGCTTCACATTCCGAGTATGTGAAACAAAGGATAAGCTCAATAGAACTAAGTATTACTTTGAGTGTCCATTTTGCCAAAAACAGCACAGATATTTATACCAGCTACCGTTATTTGATGAAATAGCATGTTATAAGTGTTTAGGAATCAATTACAATTCAACTCGCTCTAAGAGCAAAAGTATTACGAAGCCAATGCAAAAAGATATACTAATATGGCATCAAAGGTATCCTACTCTAGGCTCACTCTTGAGTAATGTGTTGATTAATAATACTGAGCAGTTATTATTGAACTATGGAAGTAGAAAAGTTTAATGAAATAATTTCTAACATCGTTGAAAGTCGCCTTGAGCCAATATTGTTATTTAACAAGTATGGAAAAGTGGATTATTGGATATATGGGCCATGGCTTTTTAATGACGAGAGAGAGCGAATTGCGTATATAGAAAAAGGGAAAGTCTGGAGCCTTGAAAGAAAATATATTGCATTCATAGAAAGTGATGCTATTTACGAGTTAAACGGAAAGGTGCTTTTTACATTTAACAATAAGAGAAAAATGGCTAAAAATACGTTTGAAATACCAAGTGTGAATAAGATTCCAAGCAAGCCAAATAAATTTATCAAACCTTCTAAGCTACTGAAAAGAAAGATATCTCAGCAAACTAGTTCAAACATTTTCTCTGATTTTGATTCTCTACTATTTATTAAGTAACTTCAATTTGCTACAAACATTCGTATTTATAGATATCTGAGGTTTAAATGAATGAGAATGAAGAGATTAAGCAATTAAAATCACAAATAGCTTTGCTTGAAGAAAAGCAGCATTTATCAAGTCAAATGAACTCTTTAAAACGCGACATTGATTATAAACTCGAATCAACTGATCGATTTTTGAGGTCAGACTTAAAAGATTACAAGAGCGATGTTGAAGGAACAATTAAAAAAGGTTTGTTTGGCATCGCTAGTCTTTGTTTGTTGGGGCTTATTACAAAAGTTGCAACGATTGTTTATAATACTAATAACTTTGTAGATGAACATATTGATAAATATCTTGAAAAAGCTTTCAGTAAAGATAAGTTGGACAAAAGAGTAGAAGAATTCACTACTAACTATATAGACGAAGGTGGTCAAAAATTCTTAGAGTCTCAGTTAGAGCCATTAAAGAAAAAATTTGAAGATGTTCAAAAGTTAAATAAAACTCTTGATTCGGAAATTAAAAAACAAATAAAGTTTATGAATCAGTCAGAAGCAATTGAAAGAAATACTAATGATGCTAAAAGAGGGTTTGGAATAGCTTTAATAAATTTATTTAAAACAGCAAATAAACAATTTAAACTTGAGAATCTATCACAAGAAGATTATCAAGAGGTTAGATTGAAAAATTTAGCAGAATACAAACTTGATGAAGTAAAATATTATTTTTCTCACTATCTTAAACCAACATCCATTGGATTGACTGTAACTCAGAAGTATGGGAATGGGCCTACGATTAGTACTTCTCAAATGTCTTTAAAGGATTTGTTACAAATGCTAGAAACTCGTGAAATGCAAGTGTTGTATGTGGGGGCAGTTATCTCGGAGATTGAATCAAGAAATATAAAGGATGTAGTAAGTAGCATTAAAGCTAATAATGATTTTTCTTTTCATCTTCATAAGTACCTTGCGATTATTGGTATCTTGGAAAGAAAGCTACCTCCAAAAAAGTATATCAATTGGGCAGATATTGAGGGCTGGAAAAGGTATATCTCAACTCTTTAAGATTGGACTTATAAGAGTTTGAAAAATACGCTTTCGTGTGAAATCAGTTATACGGAAAGTCGGAAAATCGAGCATTATTAGCGTATTTAGAAAAAAATACTCATTACCAGTTCAGTTTAGAGGCCAAATAGTTCTCGTCACTACTCTGACAGGGGATCGTTACCTACTTGCACTCCAGAATTATTGTAGAATTGTAAAATCGATTCACTCCGAAACCTATGTTGAAGACTTTCAGGGAGCTGACTTCACCGATGAAATTAACAAAACTTTGTATACAGCTGCTTTAGTTGGACCATGGGTGAAAGGTTTTGTTTCCCAAGTTATTAAATCAAAAAAACATTTTTTGTTCTCATACCCTACAGTTAATGGAGTATTTTTTTTAGCTGATAAATATGGAGTAGATTTAACTAATCAGGCAGCTGAGTATGTCTTAGATACTGCTAAACCATCATATTATTTACTAAAAAGATATTTAGAAAGAATATCCAGTCGCTTTTAGTTTGTTAAAAATCCTACTTTTGATTACGCTCACGAAAACAAAAGTGAGGTTCCAAATGGTAATTCGTCCATGCGCCTACATTAGGCGCTCAACAAAAGAACAGCTCGAAAGTTTAAATATTCAGAGAAGTACAATTTTAGAGTACTGTAGAAATCGTGGATGGCCTGAGCCTGTTATATTCGAGGAAACAATCTCAGGAGCGTCCAAAACAAGGCCTGTGATGGATCAGATGATGAAGGAAGTAAAAATGTATAAGTATAGTCATTGCCTCTCTTATCGATGTGACAGAGTCGCTAGGAGCATAAGTAGTCTTGTTGAAATAATCACAACAATGTCAGAAAGGAAGATCAGCTTCATTTCAATAAAAGACGGTCTAGATTTAAGTGACGGAATAATGTCAAAGGCCTTAATTTTCCTATTAGGAATTTTTGGAGAGATAGAACTGTCTTTGATTAGGGCAAGGGTACAAGATGGCCTTGAACGCAGAAAAGCAAAGGGTTTACCAATTGGAAGGCCAAAAAAAGTTGAAGATAAATCTATAATAGAGCTTAAACAAGAGGGATATTCGCAAAAAGAGATTAGTCAGAAGCTAAATATTAGTATTTCTTCTGTGAGTAGGTGCTTTGCAAAACACCGTAACAAAGAAAATTAAATAAGGCTTAATAAGCTCGGAAATAAGAAACATAAAAAGCTAATAATTAGAATTGCAAATCCTATAATTTATGACCGACAGTCCGAGTAATCAGCTTTATTGTTCGACAGATCGGAATTGAGTTTTATAAATATTGGAAATACCGACAATAGAGATATGGCAGAACATAACTTTACAAAGATCATTCAGAAGTACTTGAGAGAGGAGAATTTAAGCTCTCTGGCATCCGAGCTTGGGTTGAGTCGTACTGTTTTACATGACTGGGTTGTCTCTGAAAGATTACCATCATTAAAGAACATAGAATCAGTTAAGAAATTGGCAGATTATTTGAACATGAGCCTGGAAGAATTATTAATTGGAGAAGTTGTTCAGCTGAAAGATAAGACAATTACAAAGGTCGAATTTATAGATTCAGGTCAAAAATTTGAAATTGAAATAAAAAAGAAACTATAAGGAGTAATTATGACTGAGGAAGTTAAGATTGATCAAGAAGATAAACCTAAGAAGAAGAAAGTAGGAATCATAAGTAATATTGCATTTATAATATTTATTGTCTTAGTTTATAATAAGTGGAAAGGATCAGATTCAGTGGAAAAGAAGTTTAAAACTGCGAATAATGAATTTCTTATAAAGTTAAATAAGGCATTAAAAAGATCTGCTGTTATTAGAAAGAACCATATAAACAAAAACTTAAAAGAGTATGAGACTCATTATGCAATGATGACTGTATATGCTGAGCGTGTGGATATTTGTAAAATAGCTCCGAGTTATAATGGGAAAAAGAAAGAATTCATAAGTTATGGCAATTCCCTAAATAAACTATGTCAAAGTTATACCAAGTCTAGTGAATTATTAAATTCAAAGAAAATGAATGAGTATTTAAAACACTTAATTGTTGAGTCTGAAATAACGAAAGAGTTTATGGATAATTATAATAAGTTGAAGAATTAAAGAAATTATTAAGTATTGTGAAGATTTTCTCATTAAGCTATGTAAGACTTACAATCTTAGTGACATTAAAAAACAGCATTTATGCATTGTAACTAGTTAAAATTATGTTTTTGTTTAAGGTTATGCAAGCGATTGCACATAAGTATTCAATATGTATGCAAAAACTCCGATAAAGTGACATTAGAAAACATCATCTCGAAGGTAACTGATTGATATCAAAGGAGCAACTGACTCAAATCTTCAAACTCAGTGAGTCAGGAAAGAGTCAAACTTTTATTGCACAAGAGCTAGGACTCTACAGGGGAACAGTAGCTAAATATCTAAGTGAAGGTACATTGGATAAAGCTATAAAGGTTTTAAGTAATAGCAATACTAGAAAAAACAAAAAGCTTTCAGAACATGGTATGAATAAAATCAAAAAGTACTTGCATAAGGAGTTCCTTAATAAGCAACGAGGAGTTTTCAATCAATTATATAAAAGCCTGTTAAAGAATAAGTCTTACCTAGGTGGGAATCGACATCTGTATCGGGTATTTGGTTCAATAAAAATTGACTTTGAAGTAGAGCAATTTATTCAAATCTTAAGTGTTGCAATTCGAGAGTTAGAGTCTGATAAATCTAGGGCAATAATAAAGGTAGAACCAGAGAAAACAGAGATTAAAGTAGATAGTGATTCTTATGTTGATGACTTTGGTGATACCCGTATTCCATTTAATGAGTATCTCTCTTATATTACAAGCAATATTCATGATTCTTCAATATTAGGCAAGAGGCTTAAAGCAAAAGAAATGGTTAAACCCAAGGGAATTGCCAGTGTAAATACAATCTTAACTGATATTGGTGAAAAAGAGAGCAAGGAAAGATTAGTATTAAAAGGTCTTGGAATATATCAACATAGTTATTTCTGGGACGTATTTATAGAAGAAATGCCTCATCTATTTGAAGAAAAGAACATTGATATACTCAATCAGCTTGGTATTCTTTCTAAGCATAAAAATAAAATTATCAAGGAAGAGTATATAAGAGAATTAATCTATATATTTGATGATCCAGTATATCCATTTTATAGTAAAGAGGCTTTGTTCATAATAATCAGTATAATGTTGCTAAAATTTTGTCATGAAGAAAAGCCAAGTTGCTCTATCGATTATTCACCACGATTTGATTTTAAAGGAAAGTTATACTTAAAAAACGTTGGCAATAATAATTGTGCAAAGGATTGTCGATTCTTTGATAAAGAAGGTCTTTTTTGCCGTAAAGAGTTCTATTGTTATAAGTCGTATGACACTGTGAGGAAAACTGTTAATCGTCTAAAAATTAGAATCAAACCGAGAAAGAAATAATCTTTTGTCCTATTTTTAAAGAGCTGACTTTTGTTATCTTGTATCTCTAACAAGGAGATACTAAATGATATTCGATAAAATTTATATTGGAGCTGATTGGTTTAGTTCAAAGTCAGTAGAAGAACTTTACACTTATTCGGATGGCCATAAGATTAAGCCAAGTTATGATTTCTGTACAGGGAACTTATGTGGAAACCATTCAGATATTCAAAGAAGAAAAAAATCACAACTTAGACAGTATCATCACACCCAGTATATAAATATCTTGTCTTCTAAAGACTGTGAGAAATATCCTATTCCAATTAATAAAAGTAACTTTGAGGATGTTCTTAGAAAAATTGAGAGTGGGCATGATAACAAGTTAAATATTTGTCGTAATCGAATTCTTAAAAGTAAAATAACCTCATTTGAGATGTGCTTCAATATTTTCCATGAAAGAAACAAAGAGGTTTTTAATAAACTACAGTTTTTAAAGTCACCTCATCTAACTCATAAGACAATCAACTCTAACGAAGGTATTACTCAATGTACAAACTCAAGGTCTTTAGTCTTTTATATGAGAGATTTTGGTGAACGAAAATATCTCAGAATAGACAAGCGGTTTAAAACAAAAAGATCCATTGAAAGTTACTTTAATAGAGAGCTAGAGGTTAATGACTTGCTTGATGTTGAATTTCAAGTATCGCTCTTTAAAAGAGTTCTACTGGACTTATCAATTGAGCCTGGATGTGAACAATATTTTGGAGGTTTATAGATGAATCTATTCTATTGGCGTAGTAATTCTGGCGGAATTAGTTATCAAGATATTAAAAAAAGTGCAGGAGCATACTTTGTTGTTTCTTACTTCCAAAATGATGAAGCTCTAAAGCTTGCTTTCAAGTATTTGGGAGCATCTAGAATTCAAATTTCAGAAAATGTTCGTACACTAAAAAAGCAATCAAATGAGTTTAAGTGGAAGTCTGGACTTGAGAACTGGAAGTTCCAAAGCTTAAAAGAAGAGCTGTCTTATTTATTCGAAGCGTTGGATGAATTCTATATATCAAGTATGAAAGATAGGTTAGAGCAACCTGCGTCAAGAGAATTAAGAACAGTTAAAAAAAGAGGAAATTGTAGTGGCAAAGACACTACAACTTTCCTAGCTTATCCCAAGAAAGGGCTTAAGAATGAATAATGTTATCTTAATGCCTTATTTTGAAGATTGGAATAGAATTCCTAGTAATTGGGATATGCTCCAATATTGTATTTTTTGTAACAGTTCCGTTAATCGAAATGAATATAAATATCCTATTTGCTCAAAATGCTGCCTTACTCTTCAAGCCTTGAATTTTTTTAAACCAAGAATGATATTATTATCATGGTTTAGACTTACTAGAAGGGAGTTAGATAAGGAAAACGATTTTGCTGGTGTAGAAAGGTTTGAAATTGATCATCAGTCATCTTTCGATGATATGATGGAGCTTGATCCTATTCTTGGATTTTTAATAATCCAAGCAAATATTGTCTATGAAATCGCTCTTAAACCTAGACTAAGAAATAAAGTTTCAATCCTAAGATACAATAACAATTACAAACTTATACAAAGTCTCTTGAACGCTCAAAAAGATCGCGCAAGGCCACCACCTTAGTTAGGAAAAAGAATAATAGGATTATGTGAAATTTAACGTGCTTAGATATTTGCACTAATGGCTCTTATTGCCAAAAAAGGAAAATATAAATGAAAAAACAAAAATATAATGCTACGAAAAACGTAACGATCTTTGAAAATAATGAATATAAGCTAGAAGGCTTAACTTGGTTATCAACAGATGAAGCTGCAGTATTTCTGAGAAGAAGTAGAAATGCAATTTATCAGTTAGTAAGCAAAAAGAAGCTAAGACGAAGAAAAGTAGAAGGCAAACTCTACTTTAACAAAGAAGAATTAGACCAACTTATTAGAGGTTCTTTTGTTAAAGGAGTGAAAACATGGCAATAAAAGCAATAAGTAGTGAGGATGGATCTTTTTTAGGATTTAGAGTCACTTTAAAAAGAAGATTTGGTCAAGGTGTAGATCGTTCATGGCAAAGGAAGTGGCCATTACTTATCAAAACAGAGAAAGAAGCTAAGAAAATTGAAAAGATGTATGAAAGAGAAGCCGCTAAGGCAATTGCAATTTTTCATGAAAAAGGAATCATTTGGCGTGATCTTCTTGAAAAGTATATGCTCGAAAATAAGGAAGTATATCAAGGAAAAAGAAAGTCTTATGTTGCTGTATCTCAGGTTTTAAGTAAATGGACTAAGCTTTGGATGCATAGACCTGTCATTGAAATTTCCAAAATTGATGGTCATGAATTATTCAAGAGGCTAAGAGTTGAGGGATTATCAGTTAGCTATCAAAAGAAGATCAGACAAATCATTAAGAAAGTCATTAACTGGGCAATTCTTGAAAGATATTTACCTGAAGGTTTTAGAAGTCCGGTTTCTGATATTAAATTTAGAAAATCAGCAGAAAAAGAGCCAGAGGTACTTAGCTTAGATGATGCTCAGAAACTTTTAACTGAATCAAAACGTAGGCAGCATGAATATTATCCTATTTGGGTTATGTCATTACTAACTGGAGCGAGAGCAGGAGAACTGCGCGCTTTAAGGTGGGAGCACATTAACTTTGAGAATAAAACAATTAGGATAAATTATAACTATAATCCAAATGAATCAGCCATTGGACCAACTAAGACAAGTAAGCTTAGAACAGTTCCAATTTCTTCAGACTTGAAGGATTTTCTCACCGATTACAAGGTGAAGACGAATGATGGTTTTGAATTTGATGAGTTTGGTGATGACTATATTTTACCAAGATTAAATGCGTTCATGTCAGGGAATCAATCTGAGCCTTTACGGCGGTTTTGTAGTGAAATTGGTATTAGGAATGTAAAGCACCATGCGTTGAGATCAACAGCGGCAACTCATCTTTTGAATGATCCTGACACTACTATTCCTCAATTAATGGCAATCATGGGGTGGTCATCATTAGACACAGCTAGCATTTATATTAGGCTGAGCGGTATTGAGGTAAGAGGTGTAACTGAAAGACTAAAGTTTCTTGAAAATAAGGAGAAAGACGAACCAAAAAAGCCTGAGATTAGGCGAAATCAGTTGGTCTTACTCAAATAAGTACTTAAGGGGTCTCTATGTAGACTCTTTTTTTATACTTATTACTTTAATCATATTCTGGCTAAAAATGGCTACACAGCAAGGTAAAGCTTTAATATGACGGAGGTTCTAGTAATTCCTCCAATTTTTAAGATCTTTTTTTAAATGCTTCGTAAATTGTATTTTGAAATAAGCTGAATTAAGCTAGTTCTATGAGAAAAATAATATAGAAACCTAGCGGACACCCCAAATGATAAATGAATATTCTAAAATTTATAAACGAGGTTTTGTTCTCGATTCGAATGGGGAAAAACGTCAAATTTTTCCCGTTTCACTTCTGGAGCATGAATCAGAATTTTTATATAATTTTTGTCTTGATAATAAAATCAAGAAAGTTTTAGAGGTGGGACTAGGATTTGGAATGTCTTCAGTTTATATCGGTCAAGCACTTCTAGAGAACGGATGTCTAGGGCATACGATCATTGATCCATGGCAGGAGGAAACATATCAAAACGCAGGACTGCTCACTATTAATGAGGCAAAACTTAATCATCAAATAAAGTATATTAAGGAGAAGTCGGAGTTGATTTTACCAAAGTTAGTCTCTTCTAATGAACAATTTGATCTGTGTTTTATAGATGGCTGTCATACATTTGAGCATGCATTTATTGATTCTTTTTATTGTGATCAATTAATTAGTGAGGGAGGATTTATTGTTTTGCACGATCTTTGGATGCCTTCAATTAGAAAGCTTGCTAAGTATCTTGTGAGAAATAAAGGTTACTCAATTCAAAAAATAAATACGACAAAAAATATTCCTTTCCGCTCAAAGGTCTATAAAACCTTTGTAAAACTATTTCAGTATAAATATCTCTTTGATTCCTCATTCGTATTCACCTTGGGTCCTGAGAATATTTGTGTTTTAAGAAAAAATTCGAAAATTCAGGTTGATCATACAGATTATTTACGTTTTTAAATATTCTGTAATAGGCTCCCAATTTATAGGGAGCCTAGTCATCTATTTTTGTTTTTTAATTATTTTTGAATATTCGCACCAACGACAGCTGCCATTTGCATCATATCGATAGTTTCGCCTTCTTTAAGGCCAGTAAGATCAGTTAACTTTCCTGATTTACTTGTTGATTTAGTTTTCTTAAAAATTGGTAAAAGAGTCTTATCTGCAACAATATACTTTCCTGCATTTTCAGGCTTACCATTTTCTTTTTTAGTTTGAAGACCATTCTTTTTGATATAGTCCCAAAGTTTCTTTGTGATTTCTGTTCTAGGAAGCTCAGTCGCTCCTAACATACTTGCAAGTTCAGGTTGTAGTTTTACTGGTTTTTTTAGACCTTTTTCTT
>Ga0115005_10002696_pt1 | contig 14160 bp, 10 predicted proteins | sample ArcOceMetagenome_FD_87163 | JGI IMG/M metagenome (GOLD analysis project Ga0115005, IMG submission 87163) | Marine eukaryotic phytoplankton communities from Arctic Ocean - Arctic Ocean - Greenland ARC118M Metagenome | ecosystem: Environmental > Aquatic > Marine > Oceanic | place: Arctic Ocean... | reverse complement strand
CGATCCTATTATCCCTTATATTGAAGGTGATGGCATTGGTTTTGACGTTTCACCAGTAATGCTTAAAGTGGTAGATGCTGCGGTAGAGAAAGCCTTTAATGGCACTAAAAAGATTCATTGGATGGAAGTATACGCTGGTGAAAAGGCTACCGTAACCTACGATGCAGATACTTGGATGCCAGATGAAACCTTAGCCGCATTTAAAGAATATAAAGTAGGCATTAAAGGGCCTTTGACCACACCAGTTGGCGGTGGCATTCGTTCTTTGAATGTAGCTCTTCGCCAAGAACTAGACTTATATGTATGTCAGCGTCCGGTTCGCTGGTTTACAGGCGTACCCAGCCCTGTGCTAAAGCCAGAAAACGTAGACATGATTATCTTCCGTGAAAATTCAGAAGACATCTATGCAGGGATAGAGTGGCAAGCTGGCTCCCCCGAAGCCATTAAGGTGATCAAGTTTTTACAAGAAGAGATGGGCGTTAGCAAAATTCGCTTTGATCAAATGTGTGGTATTGGTGTTAAACCTGTTTCAGAAGAGGGAACTAAACGTTTAGTTCGTAAAGCGATTCAATATACTATTGATAATGATCGCGATTCGTTGACCTTGGTTCACAAGGGCAACATCATGAAGTTTACTGAAGGCGCCTTTAAAGAATGGGGTTATGAAATTGCCCAGCAAGAATTTGGTGCAACACTCATAGGTGCAGGACCATGGTGTGAAATGACTAACCCAAACACTGGTAAAAATATCGTCATTAAAGATGTTATTGCTGATGCAATGCTACAACAAATTCTTTTACGGCCAGAAGAGTATGACGTTATTGCCACATTAAACTTGAATGGTGACTACTTATCTGATGCGCTCGCAGCAGAAGTTGGAGGCATTGGAATTGCTCCTGGTGCCAACCTAAGTGACGACATTGCTATCTTTGAAGCGACCCATGGCACAGCACCAAAATACGCTGGTCAAGACAAAGTGAATCCAGGATCGATTATTTTATCTGCTGAAATGATGCTGCGCCACATGGGCTGGTTTGAGGCTGCAGATTTGATCGTTGCTGGTACCGAAGGTGCCATTAATGCTAAAACGGTCACTTATGACTTTGAGCGTCAAATGCCTGATGCTACTTTGCTGTCATGCTCAGAATTTGGTGACGCTATCATCAACAACATGTAGCTCATAGATCGATGCATCAAAAAACCAGCTTAGGCTGGTTTTTTTGGCTCTAGAGTCATGGCAATACCAACTTTAATACATATTTAGCCGCCACATCTGTGCCTGTTTAAGTAAATTTACAGCCGTTTACAATTCTGCTCTGGAAAAATGCAGACATAGGCCCAATAGTAACGTTATGATGAAAACAATATTTAAATCAAGAGTGCTCTAATGCCTGTTCTATCTGCTCACCCTAACGATGACATTGATAACCCAACTTATAAACCTGCACTAATGAGTCAGGACGACCCCAATACGCCAGATGAAAATCACGACCTGCAGGTTATAGAACAAACTCGCCCTAAGATAGCGCAACCTTCGTTATATAAGGTGATCTTGTTAAACGATGACTACACACCCATGGAGTTTGTCATTGATATATTAGCGCGATTCTTTAATCACGATGAAGAACAAGCAACACAAATTATGTTGGCAGTTCATACCCAAGGCAAAGGTGTATGTGGCATTTATACCAAAGATGTTGCTGAGACCAGAGCGATGCAAGTAAACCAGCACTCAAGACAACACAAACATCCATTACTATGCGAAGTTGAATCTGCTTCTTAGAGGAAATAGACAATGTTAGACAACGATTTAGAACGAAGCTTAAGTGAAGCCTATAAACATGCAAGTTGGAAGCGGCATGAGTTTATGACTGTAGAACATTTACTACTGTCACTGCTTAATAATCCATCCAGTGCAGAAGTACTGCAAGTGTGTGGAGTGGCACTTGATGACTTGCGAACACCTTTAGAAAAGTTCATTAACGAAACTACGCCTTCGGTAGATGAGTCTCATGGCAATTATGAAGTACAGCCAACCCTTGGTTTTCAAAGGGTGTTACAGCGGGCCGTATTTCATGTTCAATCTTCGGGTAAAGGAGAGGTGTCTGGCGCTAATGTTCTGGTTGCTATATTTAGTGAGACTGAAAGCCAGTCAGTCTACTTACTCGATTCATTAGACGTTGAGAGAGTAGACATTGTTAATTATTTATCCCATGGGGTAAGCAGAACAGAAATGGAAGGTTCTGAAAAGGCGGTGGAAGGTGAAAGTGAAGAAGCAAGTCACTTAGTTAAATACACCACTGATTTGAACGCTGAAGCTAGGAATGGAAATATTGATCCATTAATAGGCCGTGGCAAAGAGTTAGAGCGTTTAGTTCAAGTATTATCTCGGCGACGAAAAAACAACCCGTTATTGGTGGGCGATGCAGGCGTTGGTAAAACTGCCATTGCTGAAGGTCTGGCCTATCAAATTGAACAGGGTAATGTGCCCCAAGTGATTGCGTCATCTACCGTCTATTCGCTAGATATGGGCTCATTGTTAGCCGGCACAAAGTACCGTGGTGATTTTGAAAAGCGGTTAAAAGGCCTTTTAGCTGATATTGAAAAAACGCCTAATGCAATCCTATTTATTGATGAAATACATACCATCATTGGTGCAGGCGCAGCATCAGGTGGTTCTATGGATGCATCCAACCTATTAAAGCCAGTGCTAAGCTCAGGTAAGTTGCGTTGCATTGGCTCAACCACGTTTACAGAATTTCGTGGTATATTTGAAAAAGACCACGCTTTAGCCCGTCGATTCCAAAAAATAGATGTGGATGAGCCAAACATTGCTGATACTCAAGCTATTTTGCGTGGCTTAATTTCCCGCTATGAAAGTCACCACCAACTTGAGTATACGCCAGCTGCAATAGATGCCGCAGCAGAACTTGCAGATCGTTACATTACTGATAAGAAGATGCCTGATAAGGCGATTGATGTGATTGATGAGGCAGGGGCATATCAGCAGTTATTTGCCCCTTCAGATCGTAAATCGTTTATTGATGTTCCTGAAATTGAGGCTGTAGTGGCCAAAATAGCCCGCATACCACCTAAAAGCATTTCTGCGACAGATCGAGATCAACTACATTCCCTTGAACAGAATCTAAAGAGAGTAGTCTTTGGTCAAGATAAAGCCATTGATACCTTGGCTAACGCCATTAAACTTTCAAGGGCAGGGCTTAATTCAGCTCATAAGCCTGTAGGTAGTTTTTTGTTTTCTGGCCCTACAGGGGTTGGTAAAACTGAAGTGACTCAACAATTAGCCCGCGTTATGGGCATTGAACTTGTTCGGTTTGACATGTCGGAATACATGGAACGCCACACAGTGTCTCGCTTAATTGGTGCTCCACCAGGCTATGTTGGTTTTGATCAAGGTGGTTTACTCACTGAAGCAGTAACGCAAACTCCTCACTGTGTGTTGTTGTTGGATGAGGTTGAAAAGGCTCACCCAGAAGTGTTTAATATTTTGCTTCAAGTGATGGATAACGGCACTTTAACAGATAACAATGGCCGCAAAACAGACTTCCGTAACGTTATTTTAGTGATGACAACAAATGCGGGCGCAGAACAAATGAGTCGCAGCTCCATTGGCTTCACAAAACAAGACCATAGTTCTGATGGAATGGGCGCAATCAAACGATTATTTAGCCCAGAGTTCAGAAATCGCTTGGATGATATTATTCAATTCAATGCGCTATCCAAAGATGTCATTCTTGACGTGGTAGACAAATTCTTAGTTGAGTTACAAGTTCAACTTGAAGATAAAAAAGTTCACCTGCAAGTCAGTGACGCTGTCCGCGCATGGCTTGGCGAAAAAGGTTATGACAGGGATATGGGTGCACGACCCATGGCGCGACTTATTCAACAAGAGCTGAAGAAGCCTATGGCAGAAATACTTTTGTTTGGAGATTTAGCTGCTGATGGTGGCAAATTGTTGGTGGACTTAAAGGATGACAAGATTAAGTTAACCAGTAAGCCCAGTAAACGCTCGGTCAAACTTCTAGACCCTGCGTAAGGGCAGATGCTTGCTTTGGACACTACTTTTGTAGCTGCCCTAAGCAAGCTTGTCTTCCAGGTCTCTATTACATTCTTTTAGTCCTCTCATGTTAAGGAAACACGTCCCTACTAATGTTGGTCGCATTATTTGTAGCAACATTGCATATAATCAAGGATTTACATAGGTTATGTCTGAAAACAGAATTGATACACAAAGGCCTGATGCACCTTTTTTTTCAGCCTATGGAACCTATTCTGTGGGGGTCAAAACTCTAACTCTAATACACAAACATCAAATTGACCTCTGTCATATTAATGGCAGTAAAGCTAATACTAATGATTGTCCTCGCTATGATCGTCCATTAGTAACAGAGGTGTGGTACCCAGCTCTGGCTAACTCTCATGGAGAAAAGGGTTTAAACGTTGTTATAAGCGATGGTAAGACCAGAGTAATCCTTAAGGGCAGGGCCATTCGTGATGCAAGTCCTATCGCTTCTGGCCAATCTTACCCCCTAGTTATTATTAGTCACGGCTACCCGGGCAATCGGTTTTTGATGTCACACCTTGCTGAGAATCTAGCATCCAAGGGTTATGTAGTGATTGCTCTGGACCACACAGATTCAACCTATGCTGATGCTGCTGGATTAGCTTCAACACTTTATAATCGAAGATTTGATCAACTATTTGCCATTAACGAAGCGCAGCGACTTAACACCCTAAAAAATCAGTTTTTATATGGTCTAGTTGATACCAGTCAAACAGGAATAATTGGTTATTCGATGGGCGCCTACGGCGCAGTAGTTACAGCTGGTGGCGGTCTTACCCAGTCATCTGTGGACTCACCATGGGTAAACCCCTCTGGCCTTATTGAAGCTCATAAAAGCGGTTCAAAGAGCCATCTAAACCTGATAGATAATCGAGTGAAGACTGTGATTGCTATTGCGCCATGGGGCATGAACCATGGTTTTTGGAATAAGCAAGGCCTAGAAAAAATTACTATTCCAATGTTGTTTGTTGCAGGGTCTGGTGATGATATATCTGGCTACGAAAATGGAACCAGAGCAATTTGGCAAGCAGCCTCAAATACCGACAGGTCACTACTAACGTTTGATGATGCCGGTCACAATGCGGCCGCACCATACCCGGCACCCACCGAGGCGCGTGCGTTTGATAAAGATATTGGCTTTGCGCCTTATGAGCATTATGCAGATGCACTCTGGAATACGTCTAAGATGAATAATGTGCTGCAACATTTTGCCTCTGTATGGATGGCAAAACATCTTAAGTCTGACAAAAGCATGGCTCCTTATTTAAACCTTTTACCAGTAGGCAATGACGGGGTTTGGTCCAAAGGGGGAGATGAGAGTCCAAAAGTAGATCACACTTATTGGTGGGGATTTAAGCAGTTCTCTGCAAAAGGTTTACGATTCGAAACCCTGAGCCGGAAAAAACAAAAAAATAACTGACTGAAATAAAAAAAGAGCCCTGAATGCGCTCTTTTTTTAGTTATGGCCGAAGCTCAAGGTTATGAGGCGTTAAACGCATCCTACAGCCAGCAAGATTAACGGGCGCGGTAGGTGATACGGCCTTTAGTTAAATCGTATGGCGTAAGCTCTACTTTAACTTTGTCACCCGTTAAAATTCGAATATAGTGTTTGCGCATCTTTCCGGAGATATGTGCAATAACCACGTGGCCATTTTCCAATTCTACGCGAAACATGGTGTTTGGTAAGGTATCAATAATGGTACCTTCCATTTCAATCTGGTCTTCTTTAGCCATTAAAGCCTCAAGGGTTGTTACAGAATTTATCATATTTACTTTGCGCGACATTATGCCGTACTGATGTACAAAAAGCGAGTAAAACACCTATATAAGCCTAGGGTACTATTAACTCCTGCCAGATTAAGTCGTCAAACACTTGCAAAGGTTGATATTCAGCTTTGTAAGCCATTTTTTGACAGTCTTTTACCCAATAACCAAGGTAAACAAACTCCATCCCCTTAGACTTAGCCCAGTGAATCTGCCAAAGCACAGCAAGCCGCCCTAAGCTTCTTACTTCATAAGCAGGATCAAAGAAAGTGTAGATGGCTGACACGCCTTTAGGAAGTATATCAACCACAGCCACCGCTAATAATTTTTGTTCTAATCTAAAACATACAAACCATGTATTACTCGACGGGGGTGAATGACACAAGAAGTCTTTAAATTGCTCTAACGATGGCGGGTACATGTCGCCATCACTGTGCCGCTGGTTAATATAGTTGACATACAAGCTGTAGATTTCTTCCGAAGAAGAAGGCAGTTCAAAACTAACGTGCAGGTCTTTATTGCGGTTAAGCACGCGTTTTTGGCTTTTACTAACCTTAAAACCTGCAAGAGGAACACGAACAGACTTACATTCACCGCAGCCTTCGCACCAAGGCCGGTATATATGTTCACCACTGCGCCTAAAGCCCATATCAGTGAGTTGCATATAAATTGATTCGTCCAAGGTCTGGTCTGGGCTTAAAAAAATTGACCTCGCTTGGCGATTATCCAAATAACTGCAGCTGTGCTCAGGTGTTGGGTAAAACACTAATGTATTAACATCAATTGATGAAGAAATGGAAAACCACCACTTTATGCAGGTTAATGAAGGACCTAACTTAAGACTGTACCACCAGATCCCATAAACTATCTACTCCATACGACAGATTTTGTTCTAGGTAGTTTTCAAATTCTGCCATAGGGATTTCCTGGGCACCAAGACTAGCTAAGTGTGGCGTATGCATCTGGCAATCTATAAGCACAAAACCCCACTGTGCTATCCGTTGAGCCAGATGAATAAACGCTATTTTAGATGCATTATCTGCTCGACTAAACATAGACTCACCGAAGAACATCCGTCCTAGGGCAACACCATACAAACCGCCTACTAACTCACCGCCATGCCATACTTCAACGCTATGGGCGTATCCTTGGCGATACAATTGCGTATAAGCATTTTGCATGTCTTGTGTAATCCAGCTTTCTGCCGAGGTTTGATCCGCTCTTGGGGTAGAACCGCAAGCTTTCACTACGCGCTCAAATGCATGATCAAAAGTGACTATAAATGGTGTCTTACGGATAACTTTAACCATGCTTTTAGAGATATGAATTTGATGTGGATTGATGACCATCCTAGGACTTGGGGCCCACCAAAGGATAGGATCGTGATCAGAAAACCAAGGAAAAATACCACATTGGTAGGCATGTAACAGCCTTGATACAGATAAGTCACCACCCACAGCTAACAACCCTTGAGGGTCGTCAAGGGCTTCTGAGACTGGTGGAAACCAATAATCATCGTTGTCTAGTTGGTAAACAGGCATAGGTTAATTATACATCAAGAGGTTAACTCTCGGTAAAATACCCTAGCCTAAATACAAGATTAAAAGGCGTGCATTTTTATTAGTATCTTAGTTAGAGAGATAACAAAAAAGTTAGTATTTGGTTATACGATTCTGCCTTATTCATGGTTGTTGTCATTCCATGGTGCTGCAGCCTAAAGTGACCCTAAGTATATGATGCTAAGGGTCTGTTGCACACGTGACAAGTCAACTAATTTGTCGATAAGGGCAATAAAATGCAAGTCTACGGCCTGTTAACTCAAAGGCCAGACAACTAGAGCATCATTAAGCTTGGTTCAACTATCAGGATTGCGTATCATAGGCTAAGTTTGCTCAATCAAACACACGCACAAGGAAATCGTTAGTGGCCACAATAAACCCACGCACATCGTCAAAGGTAAGCAACAAAGAAGCTTCAAGCTGGATACAGCGTTTAAGCTGGCACGGTTTCCATTTGGCACTATTGGCTTTTAGTGTTTATGTGTTGATTGTACTTGTTACTTTTGATGCAAGTGACCCAACCTCTACTCAAGCGTTTGATGTGTCTAACATTCATAATGCTGGAGGTACTTTTGGCGCAGTATTGGCAGATTTATTTTTTTGGGCTTTAGGTTTAATTGCTTACCTTATACCGCTGTTACTCATACAGTATGAGGTCATACGTTTTATTGGTCAGTCTCGCTATACACATTATGATCCTGACAACAATGTTTGGTTTAAAATGCTCACTCTTAGCGCTTTAGTTATAGCCGCGTGTGTTTATGCTTCTATTCACATATCTAATACCGACTTAACCTACCCACAAGGCAGTGGGGGCTTATTGGGGTTAACTCTAGGATTACCGCTTAATAAAGCCCTCGGTATGACGGGCACCAATATTTTACTCCTAACCACGTTGATATTAGCGATTAGTCACTTTTGGCAACTTCGCTGGGGCACCATCACAGAAACTATAGGTCGGCATAGCATTTACTGGTGCGAACACTTGTGGCAAAGTTTGTTTGGTCAAAAGCGCCACACCCAAGAGCTTAAAACGCCCCGTGAGGCAGTCGCGAGTCCTAGCAGTTATGGTAATCCAGCCCCTAAATTATCCTTAGGGTCAAAATTAGCTATGCCAATAACCGCAATTTGGCGCTTTATAAGAAATCTTTGGCCATTTAAACGTGTCTCCAATAAGCCTAAGAAGCACCCCCTTAAAACTGTTATACCCGTCCACAAAAAACCAATTATTCCGGTAACTGATGACCAGAGCTTAACCAGCCGTGCAGCCGACTTTAGCGTCGATGATGTTGCTGCTGCGCTTGACTCAGTGCCCACCAAAAGCAAAGCTTCTGTTACAAGCCAAACCCCTACACAGTCAAGTACGCCTGCCACTTCTGCCACAAGCACTGGGCTGCAAGCTAATGCTGTTAATAAGCATGGAGCCAAACCTATAGCGCCTTTACCGAGTGCAATTAAACCGCACGTTTCACCTGTTGCTAACGTTAAAGAAGTTAAAATAGTGCCTTTGTCTGAAATTCATAAACAGGATACGGGTACCTCTCAAACAGAGCAACACGGGAAAGTGACCAAACACAAGAACTTACCCCCATTAAGCTTACTTGATCCACCAAATGTTAGCCTCAATCCAACCATTACCTCAGAAGAACTAACCCATTTAAGCCAACTTTTGGAAGCCAAGCTGCTAGATTTTGGAGTTATTGCAGAGGTGGTTGAGGTTAACCCAGGGCCTGTTATTACGCGCATTGAAATACGCCCAGCACCAGGCACAAAAGTAAGCAAAATAAGCAATTTATCAAAAGATTTAGCTCGTTCAATGGCGGTTATGAGCGTGCGCGTCGTTGAGGTCATTGCCGGGAAATCTGTTATAGGCATAGAAATTCCAAACCAACACAGAGAAATGGTTCGTATCAGTGAGGTTATTGGCAGTAAGCCTTACTTATCTTCAACCAGCCCACTTACCCTCACTTTAGGCAATGATATTGCGGGCAAACCAGTGGTAGTGGACCTAGCAAAGATGCCGCACTTATTAGTCGCTGGCACTACAGGTTCTGGTAAGTCTGTAGGCGTTAACGCTATGATTATGAGCATATTACTAAAATCAACGCCAGACCAAGTTCGTATGCTGTTAGTTGACCCCAAAATGTTAGAGCTGTCGATTTATGATGGAATTCCGCATCTACTAGCTCCTGTAATTACTGACATGAAAGAAGCTGCTGGAGGCCTGCGCTGGTGTGTTGCCGAAATGGAAAGACGCTATCGTTTGATGGCTTCCCAAGGCGTTCGAAATCTTGCAGGCTTTAATGCTAAGATTACCGCAGGAGATCCTATTTTAGACCCCATCTGGGTGCCGGATGAAGCCAATGGTGAAAATATGGATGATAGACCCTACTTGGATCCACTGCCTTATATCGTAGTTGTAGTCGATGAGTTTGCTGACATGATAATGGTGGTAGGCAAAAAAGTAGAGGAGCTCATTGCCCGGATTGCTCAAAAAGCTAGGGCTGCGGGCATCCATCTTATACTGGCAACTCAACGTCCTTCTGTAGATGTGATTACAGGACTAATTAAAGCCAACGTTCCCACTCGCATTGCCTTTCAAGTGAGCTCTAAAATTGATTCTCGTACCATACTTGATCAAGGTGGTGCAGAAAGTCTTTTGGGTCATGGGGATATGCTCTATCTACCGCCAGGTAAAAGTATGCCAGAACGCGTCCATGGAGCTTTTGTCAGTGATGATGAAGTTCATCGAGTCGTTGATGCTTGGAAGCAGCGGGGTTCACCTCAGTTCATCGAAGCTATTGTAGAAGGCAATTATGATCAGGAAGCTGGTTTTGGCTTGGCGTCTTCAGAAGGTGCCTTTGAAGAAGACAAGGACCGTTTATATGATGAGGCAGTAGCCTTTATCACCGAAACTCGCAGGGCTTCGATTTCTTCTGTTCAGCGGAAGTTTAAAATTGGCTATAACCGCGCAGCCCGAATGATTGAAGCCATGGAGGCTGCAGGAGTGATTACTGCTCCAGCCCATAATGGTAGTAGGGAAGTCCTTGCTCCACCTCCACATCGCGATTAATTATATAGAAGGATGTATCATGCGTTTAGCCATATTTCTGCTTAGTATAACCATAGCTAGCACTAGCCTGGCGCAAACCGCCGCTCAATCTCTAGGCCAGCAGTTGGGCCGCCAGACAAACATTGAAGCAGACTTTGTGCAGTATGTTTTGGATGCTAGTGGCAGCCGCTTACAAGAAACCCGTGGCCATATGGTATTAGCTCACCCCAATCAGTTTTGGTGGCAGACTGCAGATCCATTTGCACAACTGCTAGTCAGCAATGGAAAGCGACTGTGGATCTATGATAAAGACCTAGAGCAGGTCACTGTTCAAACCCTAGACCAACGCACCACGAGCACCCCAGCATTGTTACTCAGTGGCAATGGCACAGACATAGGGGCTGAGTTTAATGTTGTAATGAAACGTGGGGACAATGGTTTAGTGTTCTACCGACTTACGCCTAAGGACCCTGAAAGCCTTTATCAAACCCTGAGGCTCAACTTCAAAAACAACCAACTACTCGAAATGCAATTAGAAGACGCAATGCACCAAAAAACGAGCCTTACATTTAGTAATATGGTGTTTGACCCTCTAATTAAAGATGATTTATTTAATTTTGTAATTCCTGAAAATATTGATGTGTTAGAGATGGACCAGTTTTGATAAACGACTTATTTACCCATAAAACCTCAGGTTATCAGCCATTAGCTAGCCGAATGCGGCCACAAATGCTAAGCCAATACGTAGGCCAATCGCACCTTTTAGGCGAGGGAAAAAACTTGGGAAAAGCGTTAACTCAAGGATTACTCCACAGTATGATTCTGTGGGGCCCTCCAGGGGTAGGTAAAACGACCTTGGCGCAATTAATGAGTAAAGTAAGTGATGCTCACTTTATGACTTTATCAGCTGTAATGTCTGGTGTTAAAGATATTCGCGCGTCTGTTCAAGAAGCCCAACAGGTTCGCGCTCAGTCTGGGCGAGATAGCGTATTGTTCGTTGATGAGGTACACCGATTCAACAAGTCTCAACAGGATGCGTTCCTACCTTATATTGAAGATGGTACTTTTATTTTTGTGGGTGCTACCACCGAGAATCCGGCCTTTGAACTCAATAATGCGTTAATGTCTCGGTCGAGGGTTTATGTTTTAAAGTCTTTGTCTGAAGACGAGCTCGCGGCATTATTACAGCAAGCCCTAATTGATAAAGAAAGAGGTTTAGGTAAGCTCAATATTGATATAAAAGATCCTCATCGCAAGCTTTTACTGCAAGCAGCAGATGGTGATGCCCGCCGATTACTTAATCTGTTAGAAATAGCCACAGACCTAGCAGAACCACAAAATGGTGGTTTGGTTATAGATAACAGTGTTTTAGAACAAGTGTTACAAACAAGCCCCAAACGTTTTGATAAAGGTGGCGATATTTTTTATGACCAAATTTCCGCCTTTCATAAGTCTGTTCGCGGATCTGACCCCAGTGGTTCCTTATATTGGCTAGCTCGTATGATTGATGCTGGTTGTGACCCTCTCTATATCGCTCGGCGCCTTCTTGCCATTGCGTCAGAAGACATCGGTAACGCCGACCCAAGAGCATTGCAAGTGGCGGTGAATGCTTGGCAGGTGTTTGAAAGAGTAGGGCCAGCTGAGGGTAATCGTGCCATTGCCCATGCAGCTGTTTATTGTGCCTGTGCCGCAAAAAGTAACGCCGTTGACACTGCGTTTAAAGCCGCTATGAAACTAGCAAGAGAAGAACCTAGTTACGATGTGCCCAACCATTTGCGCAACGCACCGACAAGCCTAGCGCATTCTTTGGGCCATGGGGCAGACTATAGGTATGCTCACGCAGAACCTATGGCTTTTGCGGCTGGAGAAAGCTACCTGCCAGAAGCACTTGCACACCGTGTTCTGTATCACCCGAGTGATCGTGGTGTTGAAGTAAAAATTGGTGAAAAGTTAGAAAAACTAGCGCAGCTGAACCAAAATAGTGATCAACAGCGTTATAAATAGCAGCTTTTGTAAGCTATAATAGCGTTAGATAAAAGTAGGGGAGAATCCAATCGTCGGTCAATTAGTTGCTATCGCCTGTGGAGGTGCTATTGGTGCGTTAAGCCGCTTTGGCCTGCAGCATTGGTTAGGAGCTATTTATAGTGGCCGCTTTCCATTGGCTATATTTCTTGCCAACTCCATTGGCTCGTTCTGTTTAGGCCTACTTTATGTACTTATCATTGAAAAAGGCCTAATCCCTGATATTTGGCGGCCGTTGTTAATCATAGGTTTGCTTGGTGCATTCACCACTTTCTCTACATTTTCGTTAGATAGCATTTTGCTTATTGAACAGGGTGAATGGTTTATGGCATTAGTTAATGTTTTTTCAAATGTTTGTGTAGGATTAATAGCAGCCGTTATTGGTATGTACATTGGCCGCTGGTTATAAAAATAATTTTTACCTGATACTTCGTGTCGTTTTACTCTAGGAATACTTCATGTTAGACCAAAAATTGGTTCGTAATTCGCCACAAGACGTGGCTGATAAACTGCTAAAAAAAGGCTTCACGCTTGATTTAGAGAGGCTTCATAATTTAGAAGAAGCCCGCAAACAATTGCAGATTGATACAGAAAACTTACAAAGTGAACGCAACTCTAAGTCTAAAGAAATTGGTAAACTTAAAGCTCAAGGCCAAGATACCACAGCAATTATGGCTGCAGTAAGTTCATTTGGTGCCCAACTTGATAGTAAAAAAGCACAATTAAAAATAGTGCAAGATGACCTAAATGCGATGTTGATGGCAATACCTAACATTCCCCATGACAGTGTTCCCAGTGGCGCTGATGAGGATGATAACCAGGAAGTGTTAGTGTGGGGCGAAAAACCAAATTTTGATTTTGCTGTAAAAGATCACGTTGATTTAGGTGAGGGGCTAGGAGGGTTAGATTTTGGTGCAGCCATTAAGATTACAGGTGCTCGTTTTATGGTGCTTAAGGGGCCACTTGCCCGCCTACATCGTGCGCTCATTCAATTCATGCTTAATAGCCACATTCATGAGCATGGTTATGAAGAAGTTTATGTGCCTTATTTGGTGAATGCAGAATCATTACGTGGAACGGGGCAACTACCCAAGTTTGAAGAAGACTTATTTAAGGTGCCTGGGGAACGAAACTTGTACCTTATACCGACGGCAGAAGTCCCAGTGACCAACCTGGTTCGTGATGAGATTATAGATGCAAATCAATTGCCTTTGCGCTTCACTTGCCATACACCCTGTTTCCGAAGTGAAGCAGGTAGTCATGGCCGGGATACTCGAGGCCTCGTGCGTCAGCATCAATTTGAGAAAGTTGAAATGGTACAAATGGTTAAGCCAACCGACTCAACATCGGCTTTAGAAGAGCTTACAGGTCATGCAGAATACATCTTAAAGACCTTAGGTTTAGCCTATAGAAAAGTCATTTTGTGCGGTGGTGACTTAGGCTTCTCAGCCATAAAAACATATGACCTTGAAGTATGGTTGCCGGGGCAAAATAAGTACCGTGAAATTTCATCTTGCTCTAATATGGGAGACTTTCAAGCCCGCCGCATGCAGGCTAGGTGGCGAAATCCAGAGACTGGAAAACCAGAACTGTTGCATACGCTTAACGGTTCTGGCTTGGCTGTAGGGCGGACATTACTGGCAATTTTAGAAAACTACCAACAACAAGATGGCAGTATT
>Ga0115005_10002692_pt1 | contig 14164 bp, 15 predicted proteins | sample ArcOceMetagenome_FD_87163 | JGI IMG/M metagenome (GOLD analysis project Ga0115005, IMG submission 87163) | Marine eukaryotic phytoplankton communities from Arctic Ocean - Arctic Ocean - Greenland ARC118M Metagenome | ecosystem: Environmental > Aquatic > Marine > Oceanic | place: Arctic Ocean... | reverse complement strand
TTGAAGATTGAAGATGATACACATTGAAATAGCTACGAGTGAGTCTTTATGACGTCATCAACTTTACTCACTAAATAAATATTCCGACCATTTTTCCGGTGTACGTACGTTCAAAAGTGTAATTTCCCAGTTTCTAGTTTACACGGAGCTGTTTATTTAAAATTAGCTAAAATTTCTTAGTTTCTAAGTTTACAGGAGCTGTTTTAATAATAAAATAATTGCTCCCAGTTTCTTATTTTCTAAGACTTGCTTGGGCAGCTCGGGATAGATCATAAAAGTGGTCATCAGTGCTCTTCTCCATATAAAGTTAACACATCATGATAATTCAAAGAGAACAAGATAGGTTGGATGAATCTGAATCATCATCAGCAGCCTTCTTTTCGAAAAGAGAACACCAGGAGCTCCTTGATGATTATTCTACTTCTTCTGAGTCCTTATCTTCTTCCGTCGACCAAGATGCGGATTTAGATTTAGACACATGTCTGCATACACTGGATTTGGATTTGGCATACCATAATTATGACTTCTCTCCGTGTGTTGCGGAACAAGACACTTGTTTCCCTACATGCGATTCTTCGGAAGAAAATCAGGGTTGTTTTGTAGGTGACTCGTCTCAACGAGGTATGACTAAAACAACAAACGAAGGGCATGCAAATGCTGGTGGACGCAAAGTACAATTTTCAACTATTGAAATTCGCCAGTATTCCATCACCGTTGGGGATAATCCTGGCGGTCGATGTGGGCCACCAATCTCTCTCGACTGGAATTACTTCAATACCTCCAAAATGAACTTGAGTAACTATGAAAACTGCAGAGGGCCCAGACGCAACAAGAGCGAGCTATATATACCAAGTAAAGAGCGAATGTGGACTTTATTGAAAGATGTTGGGTGTTCCATGGAAGAGATTAAATATGCGAGTTCTGTCGCAGAATCAATTCGGAAAGGCAGACTTGAGAAAGAATCCCATAAAGGACGCATGATATCGATTGCTAAAAAAATCCTCAGGATGAGAATTTGTTGAACGTTCGTATACACGTACCCTGTACTACGTACTGTGCATACTATACTGTATATTCATTTTTATAATCCAAATTCTTGTATATAAAATGTTCCTTTACAATCTCAAACATGTGATCTTGAACCAAACCACCAATATGTTATTTTTTAAGTAATCAATCAACAATGTACAGTACACCACCACGTATCAGTAGTTGATTTGGTTTTTAGAAAAATGAGTTTTGAGTTTTGAGAGCTGTTTTGAGATTGATTGTCTTTGGGGTCTGTTCCGGCTCGACTGACTCAACCCCCCCTGCGCGCTGACTTTCATACTCTTTCTAGTCCGAGCACGCGCGTTTTTTGGATGACTGACTCACTCACACGCATAGTTTCAAAGAAAGTTGACTCATCACTCACATTTTTCATCATAAATAGTGCGTACCGTGCCGTAAGCCGTAAACCGTACCACCGTAGTCAATCTTCCCGTGCTCCGCCAATGATTCACATGCAAGAGACTTGCTGGAGCCGTTCATTCATCGCCAGCTATGAGTCATCCCTCCAGCTCACTGTGCAATTCGCAAGTTGCGTTAGTTTTCTTCCCAAACTTATAGTTCTCACAATACCATCTCCCAGCCAAAATACAATCAATTATACAAATATACAATGAAGTTTGCCTTTTTACTCACCACCCTCGCAGCAAGCGCATCAGCCTTTGCTCCTTCTCCTACCACAAGTAAGGTATCCGCCCTTTCGATGTCTGATGCTGTGATCGAGACCGAGGTCGAGATCGAAGAACCTCCTGCGCCTGTATATCCCACTATCAATGGTTGGACTGCTGACCCCAAGGCTTTCTGCGCAGGACTCCCTGGAGCTATTGCACCCCTGGGTAACTTTGACCCTCTTGGATTCACCAAAGATGTACCTGTGACACAGATTAAGAGACTTCGCGAGTCTGAAATCCTCCATTGTCGTGTAGGAATGCTTGCAACAGTTGGATACTTGGTAGCAGAAAATTTCCACCCCTTGTTCGGCGGAGCTATCACTGGACCTGCCAATTCTCATCTTGGACAGGTAGAGCATGTTGCTCCTTTCTTTTTCGCATGGCTTGTTGGATCCATCCTCACCGCGGAGATTGGACGCGCCAAAATCGGTTGGGTTGAACCCATTAAGGCTATGAAGTACAATCAAGAGAACGAGATCAAAGGAACTTTTGGTGCTGTCCTGAAACCTAACTATTATCCCGGTGATATTGGATTCGACCCTCTTGGCCTCAAGCCTAGTGATCCTAAGGAGTTTGTTGAGATGCAAAATAAAGAGCTCAGCAATGGCAGACTTGCTATGATCGCAGCCATCGGTATGATCGTACAGGAACAGGTCACCCACCACACTTTGTTATAAATTTTAGATTTGTAACAAATAAGATTTGTATTATATAATAACACCACAACATTTCAGGATTTCTATTACGTGTAGTTTCAGTTTGTCTTGGAGCTTTGAGAACATCTTCTCAATCTTCATAATATATTTTCCAAATGAAAATGTACTGATTTGAAAAGATCTCTGTGAACGTCCAGTTTTAACGTTAATTTCTCGTTTTTCTTGCCAGCTTTGGTGACTTGAGACTTGAGCCTTGAGAATTGAGGCAGTGCTGCAGTACAAATAACTAACTTCTTGCTGTATTTGCCGGTAGACTAGTAGCACTTATTCGCCTTCGCAAATCAAAGTAAACTTTCATTCATTTCCAGAAGTTCAGTGTACACTATTGCCATTTGGTTTGAGAAATCAATCTAAAACGACAAAATGATGCGTCTCAAAACTATCCACTCACTTGCAACATCAAAAAACACATCATGCCTGGTTATGCACACACGTCCCTCCAGCATCCAGCTTGCCTTGAGAGGAGCACGACGAAGCATGAATACTCATAAAAGCGGCGTTGGAACATGGAACAAACTCAAGCCTCGTATCAAGTCACCGGGAGGAAAATATAATATATTTTCGGAGCGAATTACGTCATCTTTGGTCACTAGGATACCTCTATCGATACTTTTCTTAATCTTTTTGAACGACGAGAAATACTCCCCGATACCGTTCACATTTGAATTCATGGCTGGACCAAGTATGCTACCGACGATCTTTCCAATAGGAGAATGCTATATTCGTCTCAAATGGTGGTTTCTGAATGAAAATTTAAAAGTCGGGGACATTGTTGTGTTCCAAGATTTAAAAGGTGGGCTTACGTGCAAGCGAATTGTTGGATTGGAAGGAGACGCGGTGAATAGATTTGGGGAATACGTTCATTTGTATCAGAATGAAAGTGATCACGGCATTCGGAAAATTCAAATGAAATTTACGTGGCAAGATGAAATTGGGGTGGCAAAAGTGGATGGCAAAACAATGGTGACGGTACCGCCAGGAAACGTTTGGGTGGAAGGAGACAACCCTCTACACTCTGTTGATTCGAGGCATTATGGGCCAATTGCGACCTCACGTATACGAGGAAAGGTGATTTATAGATTATGGCCAAGGCAGCGAAATGATCAATCACCCTGTTTAGTGAAATCAATCAGACCACATCCCTTGACTGAAACTGAAATGTTTAACGGATCCTATAGCATAGAAAAAGTACCTTATTCAAAATAAACATGTTTGGTTTGAGATTGTGCGAACTGGAGTTCAACAAGAAACCCATCCCATCAAACTCTCATGACATCATCTTTTTTCATCTCAACAACTTCATTTAATCTCTTCACGCATTCTTCAGTCACTGAATCAATCTCTTTTCCTGCACGAAATGCGTCATCTTCCGAGACACCAGGTCCCAGCTTGCCATCTTTGCCCAACTTCACTTTATCCTGAGCTGCTCTTCGGATTCTTCGCACTCTCTGCTTCGTGCTTTCTGCTACCTTTCCAAGCTGCTTTACGATGGCCTGAAAAATGGTCGAGATGAATGATTGCGAATAACGTCAGTAGACCAATCACAATTGCAGCGCCCGCTATTGAAAGGAAGAAATCGTCCAAAACATACACGTACCTTTCTCGTATCAGCGCTGACACGGGGAATAGGAACAATAACAACTCCATCCTCAACCCTTGGATTAAAATTCATGCCCGTCATATCCCTCACTCCATCCCTAACTGCAGTACACGTATCAGGATCAAAACACGAAATTGTCGCCATTGTCGGACTGGTGATAACCACCTGCCCCACGGCATTGAGAGGAGTCATGGCCCCGTACGCTTTCACTTGCACCGAATCGAATAGTTCGGGGGAAGGTTCCGCCCCGCGGATGGCGCGAAAGGAATCCTCCATGGAGTTGACCACCTTCATCATTCGCTGCTGGACGTCGTCTTTGGACGGGAGGGAGGGGGTGTCGTCGTCTCCACCCCCTTCATTGCTCCCATGATCAAATTTCGTCTCGTTTTCATCTTCTGCGAGAGTAATTTCCTCCACTTGGAAGGATGTCGTTGCTCCATCTCCATCTCCATCTCCATCACCATCGCCATCACCATCGCCATTGGATTGTTGTTTTGATTTCTTGCCCTTCTTTTTGCGATTTTCGCGATGGGCGATTTCATCCAGGTTTTTGAGGTGCTGTCCCATTTTACCAGCTTTGCTTCCAAATGTTCTCAATTGGAATTGGGTGTTCTTCATGTTCATGTGAATGTTGCAATTTAAATTCATAGCATGTATTTGATCGCTTGTTCCGATACTTTCAACGGAAGACAGTGTATTAATAGCTGGGGCTGTTGCTGATCTCAAAGCTTGGGAGCTACGAGACATCATAGCTAAGCGACTAGTAGTAGGGCGAAGGACGAGGGATGACATGACTGACCGATACAAAGTTTAGGTTGTGGTGTTGATAATTTCCTTTCCTTTCGACCAAATTCACCTTGCTTTCTTGCTTGTAAATAAGGAGAGATCAGACTACGTGTATGAGGATCAGACTAGGTAGGATGCTCTTCACAGACAGGACAGGACAGGACAGTAGTCAGTAGATGTCAAAGATCATTAGTGTATGGATGGCGTTGCATCTTGCATCCTTTTCTCATAAGCTTCTTGAAGCCCTGGTTATGTTGGTTGCGTTGATTGACTGTTTGAAGTTTGAAGCTTCAACCTCTTCGCGCTCTCTTTCCTTCCCTGAAGGGTTGGTGGATATGTTGAATAATTTCAAATTCGTACGCACAAAACCAAAAGAATGAGACGTCAACAACGTTGTGAAGTGACATTTTAGTTGAACACAAAATACAACATACCAAACCTCCCATGCTCAACGCGCCTTCGATCCAACATATCATAGTATAGTAATACTCTGCCGACTACGAGTACATTAGAAGAAAAAATGCCTGCATCAATTCTGAAAAAGGCAATAATTTTAGCAATCACCCTGAATTTGAACGGATTTGATCCATGTGAATCCTTCACAGTACGTGTACCACAATGCTCCTGGAAAAAGACAACTTCAAGCTCCTGTTCTTACCTTCATCAAACTAATTGTCGTGGTATATCATCGGCAACAATGCACGTACTCTCCGCCAAAGCTGCACTGGATGGAGATTTAGAAAACTGGTCACAAGGCGATGGAGAAGATTTAGATACACGTACTCCATCTTTGTCTCTTTCCAATGCATTATCTGATATTCTCGATGAGGATGAGGACTTTATTAAATCCACAGAGCTCGAGACATCAGATACCAGCATGGAGGAAGCAGTAGTGGTATCAGTACCACCAGTGGCAACCAAGCCAAAGAAAAGAAAACCGACCAAACAACGCACCAAGGCACAAATCAAGAAATTAAAATTCCTCATGATGCAAGATGTGGAAACTCTCATCCAGGACAAAAACTCCACTGCCATCTCCAAAGCACAGGATAGCATCCAGCGCCTTCAAAAATTATACAAAACCGAAGGGAATTCGGATTACAAGCCCCGAATTTTGAATTATAACATGCTCGTCAGGGCTCATGGCAAACTTGGGACACCCGAACAAGCCGAGAAGGTCTTGCATGATATACAGCGAATGTATAAAGAGACGAAAGATGAGGATATCCGACCGAGGACCATCACTTATACGGAGGTCATCGATGCCTATGCAAAGAGTAACAAAAGCAATTCAGCAGAGAAGGCGGAAGAGCTTCTATTCCAAATGTTGGAAGAGGCCGAGAACGAGGATGGGACCATGGATGATACGATTGCTCCTTCATCTATTACCTGCGATGCAGTTTTGAACGCTTGGGCGAGGAGGAGAACGAGGGATGCGGCATCCAGAGCGGAAGAGATCTTGGAACGCATGGAGTATTTGAGACGGAATGGGAATGTTAAGATACAACCCACGACGTTTTCATTTGCAACTGTCATTAGTGCCTGGGGAAAGGCAAAGACTAGAACAAAAGTGGAAGGGAAGGAGAATGCAGAACGAGCACAATTTATTCTGAATCAGATGAAAGAATTTTTAAAGTCGATTGAAAAGGAGGAGGATGGGAGCCAGTATTCCAAATACGTATTTCCCGATACCGTCGTTTACAATGCTGTAATCGATGCATGGAGTAGATCCAAGGATCCTATTGCAGGAACAAAGGCAGAAGCATTATTATTTGAAATGGAAGAATTGCAAAAACAAGGGGGGAATGCTGTTCCGGATGCCATCACATACAACTCTGTCATCAATTGCCATGCTGCATCTGGACATATAAATGCTGCGAAAGCAGCTGAAAAAGTATTAAAGAAGATGGAACTTGCCTCAAAGAATGGGAGCGACGTTGCTCCAAACGTGCGAACGTACAATCAAGTTCTCAAAGTGTACTCGCAGAAAAGCTCATCTCCGGGAGCTGCACAGCGGGCGGACATGATTTTGATGTATATGCTTCAGTCAGAGGATGATGCTATCAAGCCAGACGTGTTTAGTTTCTCTACTTGCCTAGATGTATGGGCCAAAAGTAAAGAACCTGGAAAAGCAGAGAAAGCGTATGCCATCCTGCAGAAAATGATTCAATTCTACGAAACCTCTGGAAACGAAAAAATGAAACCAAATGTAGTTACCTACAACACAGTCTTCAATGCGTGCGCTTTTTCTGCATTCACTGCTGATGCTGAGAAGAAGCGGGCCTTGCAAATCGCAATCACTGCATTCAAAACAATGCAACAATCGGGGTTGGTCAAACCAGACGCAATCACCTACGGAATGATGATCAAATGCATTGCAAATCTCGTACCACATGGAAAAGTCCGCAACAAAATGGCATCGGATTTGTTTGATAATTGCAGACAAGGAGGTTTGGTCAATGGTCTAGTATTTGATGAGATTCGCAGAGCTGTTCCAGGGAATGTCTTGGCGAATTTGTTGGGCGGCACTTCCGCAATGAAGCAAAGGAAGCCATGGAGCCAATGGGAACTTCGTGACTTGCCCCGATCTTGGAGAGCGAAAGTTGTGGAAGCCAAGCCGAGGGGAAAGAGACAAAACAAAAAGAAGAAACCCCAAGGCAAGAAAAAGGATAATGCTCCCGAAAAAAACATTGCATCTTTTAATGGCGATCCAATCAGACCAATGAGACGCATCGTTGAAACGTCTTGGCAATCCGGCAGAGATGTGTAAAGACCCTCTGCTGCGCGGATTTTAATTTATTATACAATACCTCAATGCCTTCCCGTTCAACTTGCACATATATTAATAAATAATCAATGCTAAAGTTGTTTATTATATACCCATGACACCATTCAACTGCCACTGTTTAATTGTGTTTTTCATTGTCGTTAGTTTCACTGATTAGATCAGCATTGGTTGTTGCAATATTGCCGTTCAAGTGCAGATTCATCTATTTATTAAGAATGAGGAAGGGTGCCTAGTAGTGGGTCATCTCCTCAGACACCTTCCACTGTATCCGTACCATTTTCATTGTCCTGGTTTCCGGAGGATCCCTTGTACATTATTGGCCAAGCAAATATGCAGAAGTATACAGTTTTCTGCAAGATAAAAGATACCAAACTCGCATCAATGACCCCTCTAGCAACACCGACTGTATTCGATTCAAAAATAATGAGTACATGTACGTGTATACTGTCATCATCTAAAATTGCAAAAAAGATATAGTTTCATTCATTGGCTGATACATAAAAAGCGCTCACCTGATATAGCCCAAGTGGCCAATAACAATCTGAATTTCTTGAAGACATTGAGGGGCATAATTTTGCGTGAAGTGGCATCATGCAACACGGAGGCCAGGGTTGAAATCAAAGAAAGCCGTGCGATTGCTGACAGATACAGGCTTTTGTGGAACAAGGATGCCGCAGTAGTCTTCACAGCGATGGATTCAGACAAGAGTCGAGATGAGTTCACGTAGATACACCTTGCGCACACGTAGGATCACCGATGGATGCAATCAACTTAACTTACCTTGGTAACATGTTGGAACGTCATGGCATTATTCATCATTCCTAAGAGAGTACACACAAAAATGGTAGAATAAATTGAATTCTTCCTCTTCTTTCCACTACGTGTAGTAGTAGTGTCATCTTTTCCACTAGTAGTAGCGACATCAATAACCTCGTCTCTCTTCCAAGTCTGCACGACGCCCCTCTTCAATTCCTTGAGTAATCCCCATTTCTGTCCACCCCCCGTCTTTCCAAACTGCATGTCATTGCTCAAAGTCCATCCACGAAAAGCAGCAATAAGACCGACGGCCCTGGAAACATACTGTATTACAAAAGCAAGAATAGCTGTTCTAATATTGCCAGTATAAGAATTTGACAATGATGCTTCGCCCGGTACGGCAAATAGTCCAATGAGTGCAAAAGTCAATAATCCAAAGTTCAATTTGCGACATGAGCTACCATCAAGGTAGTCATCATCGCCCTCCTCCTGGTTCGGTTGCTTTTGCTGGTATTTCTGTAAGATATACGACACACTGGCAGCGACTGCAAAACCAGTTGCACCGCCTACTTTGGTAGCACTGTATTGACCTGGTTGAATTTTGATTGCTGTCGATGCTGATGCTCCTTCCATCATCTTTCCTCCTACTCCCAGGCCCTCCGTGGCTAAGCACACGATAGCAGTGAGGATGTACAGTATGGAAACTGTGCGATGTGAAGCTATTTTTGACAAGATATCAGAGGAAGAGGCGCTTGGAATCTGTCCGTCGTTTTCTGAAGATGAAGACGACTCATGCAAACCATGTCTGTGAATCAAGCTGACTTGGTAGCTCTGCGAAATGTTTGGAGCGCAAACCAGAGGAAATGCTCTTCTTGTGCTACTCGTAGTACGTGTAGTGGTGGTGGAAAATTTATGTTTTGCGTGACATGGATATCCATGCTGTTGCGGCAAAGGATTCTGGAATCCCAATGAGAAGCTGATGAAAGCAAGATAAGTTAAAAAGGTGAAGAAGATCATTGCGTTCGTTCGTTACTCAACGGTATGCGATATGTGCAGATTTGAAGTGATGAAATGGCAAATGGTATTGATTCGACGACGTCGCATTCTCAATTTCTCAAGAATTCTAACAGATGGTGGTTCTCTCGATCCCTTTCTCACGACTAACGAGAAGGGGCTTATGAAGAATCAATAAAAGTGTTTCCGAAATAATACGAAAAACCAGAACGCTTCCATCCATGCGTTCTGACGTGTTCTTTCTTGTGGTATTCTGGGTTCTACTAACACATTCACCATTCACACAATCCAACAACAAAACAAAACAAACAAACATTTTTGTACCACCTCTAACACCAAACGAAATAAAGACCCAGGTAAAGATGGAACCAGCCATTAGCAGGAAAATAGCGTATGCCCTCCCATCCTTCCTCCTGGGCCTCTGGGCATTCACTAAAGTCAACGAAGTCTCGGGACCATTCTTTGAACCAATTATTGCAGCATGCACCAATCCCGATATTGATGCAACAGACTTCGCATCTAAGACAGGCTACCACACCTACGAACCCAAGGTAGGCCTTGGATTTTTCAACGTCTTGGTGTGTTTGATCACTCAATTTGTATTAGAGCTGAGAGAAACACATCCAGCAGGGATTTTGGTTTGGGGAGGAGTCATACTCGTGTCATTGCCAGTTTGCGTGTTGGCCTGTTTGGAAGCTGGACGTGCTGGTGTCAGAGGCCCTGTTCGATACCCCGTCGCAATGGGCCTACTGTATCAATTATTTGGGGTGTCCATTATCTTCCCCATGATTTGGGTACCCAGTTACATTTTTGGAAGGGGGAAACGTGGTGGACCCCTCTCCACGTTTCGCATCTTTACCTCAGCCGTCCTGGGCCTGCCCGGTGTGGTACTGACCTCGGTTGTTTTTTTGGCATCGTCGGATTCGTACTTGTGGACCGTTTCCGCTGGAATATTAGGAGGTCCAATAGTAGCGTTGAGTGGTTTAGTTTTATGGAAGGATGTGTCGCTGTCCCTTTCCCCAACCGCACAAAATGTCAAGACGACCATTCGTGCTGTTAAGAATGCATATAGACTACTGATGCTTGTAAGTTTTGTGGGTTGGGTATATTTGGTCGCGATTGCTTATCAGTCGTACGGGACATCCGTGGGAGATATTTGGAAGGATATCTGGGTGGACGCAAACGCTTCCGTGGCCTTTATGACAATTGATACAGGAGTCTTTTATTTGGCATTGTTGATCTTTGTTGCCTATCACAGCGAGGTCAAGGCCATGAAGATGTTGTTGGTGACTCCAATTTTGGGGCCTGGTGCAGCTGGTTGTTTGGTTTTAAGGGAGTTAGAGGTTGAGACGATGACGAAGTATTCAAAGGAACATGATTATGATTTGAAGCAAGTTGAAAGAAAGAAGGAGGCATGATGTTTGAGAAGAAACAAAATCGTAAAGCATGTGACAGCTTACAGTACTGCTCGGATGAGGAGAGCTTTGATATGATTGATTAATTTCTACAGTTCTGGATTTAGTAGTGCATGTCAGCTACGTATACATGAAATCATATTGCCTCTTTACCTTTGTACCTTTGAGCATTCATGGATTCAAAGAAGGGACACGATACGTAAATGAATGAATGAAAATGTGCATTTATGACAATTCAACATCATTACTTTGAAGCCTTGGACTGTCAACTTCCAAACCATTATAGAGGGGCTTCCTGTCCATCTTTATTTTTGCGAAGAATGCAGCACCAATCAAGACCATACAAGAAAAGAGACCAGTGAAGAAAGTGCCAACTTTACTACCTCCACTGGAACCACTACTATTGGTATCACCGGTAGTGTAATTATTGTAAGAAGACAGTGTGGATGCACCTGATCCCATCAACCATAATTTCTTATCATCGTCCGAAACATAAGCTTCTCGATATCCATTAAACTTCATCAAAGCATCTGAATAAGAATCCGCTGCACGATCTTGACAAATGTCTGAGAGAGGAAGTCACAGCCATATACCGAGGCTGCCGGGACGGATGATAACGCCATTCATTGTCCCCCCATGGCATGCACCTCCCTAGCATACCTGCCACATTGACGAGGAGGAACTCAGCTTGCCCTTCCAGGATGCAATCCTCGAAGAAAGTTGTAAAAAAACCTTGACGCCCTATTTTGATAGGGCGCGAAACTATTATCCGATTGGGATTGGGGAACCATAACCAGTGCAAGACAAAGACACGGATATCTCCCTCTCTCTGTCTGCACAACGTCAAATAAAAAATAAAAAGGTGAATAACATCAAACATCATCTTCTATCATCCATCATGTTTCTTTCTCATCACCATAAAAGACATCATAGCGTGACACGGTGGATTACCTCACTATATCGCTACAGGATAAGTAAGGAAGTTTCATGTTTGTGTTGACATTTTTAAATTTGATACAGTAATAGACTTTGTGTTATGTTTCCTTTTACCCTAACCATCACTTCTCATATTCATACTAATCACCTCCCTACCCGACCCCCTAGCATGATTATTGGTAGGATCATTTCACTTGTCGTAGGTTTGATTCTCCCAAGAAGCTCATTTACTTTCACAATCCAACCACCGCCAAAACAAGTGACTTCACTATCAGCAAAAGTTCAACCACTTCCTGACATCAATTTTGGACTGACAGACGATGAGTTCCAGTCATGGCTAACATCACAAATAGAAAATGTCCCAGGTAGAGCAACATACTCCAAAGTATACCAGGATGCAATACAGGCAATTGTTAACTGGCGAAAGCGCTATCGCGGAAATCCTGTTCTATGGAAACGAATCTTCAAGAAAGAACGCGTCATCAAAGAATTAATAGAATCTGCGCCTGTTATCTATGCTATGCAAGAATTAGTCGAGGCCCACGAAAGCGATGACGAGAAATTTACAATCGTGGACCTTTGTTGCGGTAAAGGCTATCTATCTATGTTTCTGTCAGAATGTTTAGATAAAGAAAAGGTGGCAAAATGTATACTTATTGACAAGGCATGGCCCATGTGCAATGCTGAATTGAAACCCCATCATATGAACTGGGACCATATTTATGGCCCAGTTCCAGATTCAATGGACGTAGAGGACGAGTCCTATTTTACCACGTGGCCTATACCACTACACACTTCAAAGCAAGATCTCAAACAAAGTTCTAACCCGCGACAGATGAAGAAATATATTTTTGATCGAATTGACGGGCCTATCATCATCCTAGCAGTTCATCTGTGCGGAACGCTATCATTGAAAGCAGTCGATATGTTCAACAATCATAATAATGTTAAATTCTTTGCCCTGAAGCCATGTTGTCTTCCGGGTATGGTATACGCCCAACGAGATGATATTTTCAAAATTGGGCAGCATGAGTTTGATTCGAAGGAAGTTTGCTCTAATGGTTCCTTTAATAAAAAAGATTGGAATGGTCCACCCCGTTGGCATCTTGAAAATAAGTTCCATCTATGGGCAGATCACCTCTTCAAGGGTGTTGATATAGGCGATGTAACGGTAGATAGGGAGGACGATAGAATTGTATGCTTGTCTAATGATGGTACGAAGGAGAAGCGGGAGATTACAGTACAGGTGAAGGGAGGATATCAAAACACGTATTTGTTTGCAGAGCGCTCTCCACTTACTCCACAGCTTTGGGATAAGTCAGTTTAAGCCGCAGCATCAGTTTCAATTGACGTACTTTCAACCTTCACTTCAATTTGTCTACGAACACAATTGAATGCCTGCAAAATAGTTTTGTTATAAATGTTTCGTTACAAATTTAAATGATGCTGCTCCGGAAGTCTACCTGTTACCACCAGGTACACTACTTCTACGATTTATTCTCACCGGTCCATGATTTCAATTTAGTATGCTTCTTTTTGTAAACATTATTTTGCTACACCACGTGTGTAGTTTTTTATTATAAAAATAATTGAATCTATTGTTCTTATAAAATAATACACAGTTTGAAGTCATTTGAATCCTTTCCAAATTCATTCCTCACAAGAAGGAATAATAATACCGGTCCATAATGTTTTCTGTTCTTTCTGCTCGTCATCTATCTAGAGTAAAAATTTGTTACCACCATTCCTCAATCATATGGCAGTGCACGATTATTGATTCGCATGTTGCACCACCATGCAGATTTCCCCTTTACTAGCATTGCATTAGATATGAGCCAGTGATGATGTAGCAGATACAATTGACTCGCTCGTAAGAAATAAAAACAAAGAAATCAAATTTTATCCAATGATGTTTTCCCTACGTGTACTCATGATTCTTGTGATCATTTGGTGAGATAGAAGTAAAACATGATACTTCATCTTTTAAAGAATGATTTCCAAAGTGCAATGAATGTATTATCCTCATAATTTTCCATCGTGCTGATCCCAAGCTCCTCGCAAGAATTACTCCTACGGTACTATCATACACGTAGGTAAAGTGTATTATCGCTGTGAATTGCAAAAAGAATCAATCCATCATCAAAACAGATCAATCCAATTGTTTCTATATAACAATACAGTATTTAATATGAATCCCTCATTCATCCAATTTTCTCTACAACAATACATTATTTTTAAAATATGAATTCCTCATTCATTTTCATCCAATCATCATCTCATTCATTTCCTCTTTAGAGCACCCTGGACCTCATCCCACACTCCGCTCGGATCTTGATTGCCATTAATTGTGCATACAATCCCCTTGGGCTTGTAATGATCCAAGATCGGAACCGTCTCCCGATGATAACCCTCCAACCTCTTCACCAACGCCTCGG
>Ga0115005_10002689_pt1 | contig 14176 bp, 10 predicted proteins | sample ArcOceMetagenome_FD_87163 | JGI IMG/M metagenome (GOLD analysis project Ga0115005, IMG submission 87163) | Marine eukaryotic phytoplankton communities from Arctic Ocean - Arctic Ocean - Greenland ARC118M Metagenome | ecosystem: Environmental > Aquatic > Marine > Oceanic | place: Arctic Ocean... | reverse complement strand
ACACCTAATAATTGCTGCTTTTTTTCTGATTGAAATAATTTCATCGAGCGAAGATACAATGTAAAATGATGCCTACCTCATCAGCAAACAGGCTGCAGCTTGGTAAGTGATAAAAATGAAATTTTGACCCGTAGAAGTCCCATAAGTTCACGCAAAATTACGCTTTGGCAAAACCAAAGTACCTCAAATATTCACCACATAAATAAAGTGCATAAACTTATCTGACTTATATACTTCAGGTTTCTGAGTTCTGAGTTATTTGATAAAACAATCATTAATATAAAATGGGCAATATTTGGTCAAAACCAAATATTGCCCATTTTTTTGTCACAAATTTAAACTCTAAATTATTTTATAGACAATTGAAAATCAATACTTTGGTGTAAATTAATATTATTTACAGCACTAATACTCCCCAAATATTGGTAAGTAATTCGATCTTTAAGAATTCCCCTTCGAGTTAAATATTGAAAGCAAGATTTTACTCGATTATTGGATAACATATCATCCTCAGAAATATTTTCATTATCATAAATAGTTTGAGAAATACTCAATATAAAATTCGGATAACGGTTCATTACTAAAATAATATAGTCCAAATTTTTGACAGCTGCCCTATCTAAAATATATTGATTACCTTCAAAAATAATTGGCTTAATAATACCTTTAAATACGAAATCTTCTATCGTCTTAGCTTTTGGACAACCTTCATTATCTGCTTGTCCGCTTTCTGTCGGACATTTATCGATTGCATCTGGCACTTTATCATTGTCCATATCCGGACAACCTTTACAAGATCGTGTTCCGGCTACATCCGGACACAAATCAAACATATTTGCAATTCTATCTCCGTCAGTATCTGGACATCCTGCGAAAGCCATTTCTCCAGCTATATCTGGACATCTATCTTCGTGATTTGCCAAACCATCCATATCATCATCTAATAATGGACAACCTCCACAACTCTCCTCTCCATATATATTCGGACATAAATCTAATGAATTCGGCACCCCATCTTTATCACTATCTTCTGTTTCTGCAAAACTAGCGTGATGATCATCTAATACGGTTAAGAAAAAATCAATATCCGTATTTTTATAAGAATTATCACTTCCAATACCTTTTGTGGATGAGAAATCATTTGAAGAAATAGTTTCTTCTTTTTTAGTCTCAAATTGAAATTGAATTCCTATTCCATTATGCCAAGCTTCTGCACCAGTTGAAAATCGATAAGAAGTACTTAATTGAAGGAAAATTCCTTCTATGAACTCATAATTTACACCCAATTCTATTGGAAACTGTGTTTCCCACTTTTGCTCTATCGGAAATTGTGTTACCCAAGTTTTTTCAGCATTAGCAAGATAAAGAAAACCTAAACCTGCAGAAATATAAGGTCGAATTTTTTTATCCTCTTTCTGTGCAAATCCATATTTAAATGCTACATCTTGAGCATAAAAATTGAGTCCCGAACGAAAATCCCGAACATCATAGGGATATTCCATCGTACCTAATCGAAAAGGAAAACTCAAACTAATTGAATTACCAATATAACGACTGTATTCCGCTGAAAACGCGAATGTTTGCTTATCAAAGTTATATAGCTCCTCCAAGTGAGGCGAATAAGTATCTACTCCTAATACCTTGTAAGTAAAGCTATTAGGGAGTTTTTCTGACTGACCTGTAACCACATAGCTACATAAGCATACCAATAAGAATGTATAGAGTTGCTTCAAAATATTCGTATATTTTACAATGAAATGATAAAAAGTAGTCATTAGGTCATGAAATTATTGTCGGTGTTCCATGCAAAGGTAATAGATTTATCAATTAGAAAATAATCAAACATATTTTTTATTTATATTTGACTATCCGATTACAAATTAGAAAGATAGATTTTAGCACTATTTCTAGCGTTGTGAGCTAAAACAGCATCATTTCATAATATTCTAGTTAAGCAGATAATCGTTCGACAAAGCCGATAATTAAAAACCCTACTTTAAGCATAGTTAATTATTATAAAAAAATCAATTTATGTTGTAAACATATCATTATCAATATTTAACAAACATTAAAATAACAAATATGTTTAAAAAAATATGACACTTTTGACACTTAACGGCATTATAAAAAGTATTGATATGACAATGTCTCAATCAATAAAATACTTTTCAGTTCCCCAAATTAAAAAAATTAAAATCGTGTTCTAATCGTGCTGCGGCATTTAATTGCTAAAGCAAAATAAAGATATTTTTTGCCTTTCCTTTCCGAATCTTATTAATTCCGCTTAATTTAGTTGGATGAAAAATCATTTTACACTTTACATCCTTTTGTTTATCTCCATTTTCATTATGGGTTGTGGTGACGACGAACCGATTATTACAGAAGCCAAAGTTGATTATTCTTTTTTCGTGGCAGGACATACTTATGGTGCACCCGGCATAAATAATATAGGTTTGCATCCTCCTTTTGAAGACTTCTACGATACCATAAATACTTACCCAAAACTACTTTCCGGTTTTTTAACAGGTGATATAGTTCTCGCATCAAATGACCAAAACTGGGACGAAGTAGAAGCCAGTTTACAACAGTTGAATATGCCTATTTATTTTGCTTATGGCAACCATGATATACTATGGAGTCGCCCATTAGTAGAAAGTCGTTATGGAATTTCTTATAAAGCTTTTATGCAAGAAAATGATTTATTTATTTTATTAGATCCAAATATTGATGAATGGAATATTTCAGGTGATCAATTAGATTTTTTGACAAATACGTTAGATTCTTTAGAAGAAAATGCCGAACATATCTTTGTCTTTTTTCATCAATTAATTTGGTGGGGAAATGGTAATATAATGAGTAATAATAGACCGAATTCCTTAGCGGGAAAAGCCGATTCTCTCAATTATTGGACAGCCGTGGAACCAATATTCAATGCTTTGGACAAGCCAGTTTTTCTATTCGCAGGAGATGTTGGAGCAAATCAGATTTCACCAAGTTTAATGTATTATAAAGACGGTGATATAACTTATATCAGCAGTGGGATGGGACATCAACTAAAGGATAATTTCCTTATTATTGATGTTTTGGATGATGAAAGTGTTCGCTTTAAAGTCAAAGGTTTGAATTGTCCTGATAGTTCAGATTGTATGGGAAATATTGAAGATTATCCACCGCTTTAAAATAACGATGAACAGAATTAAAAACGGTCATTTCAAGTGATTTTGAAATGACCGTTTTAATAAAAGTCCCAAAAGGCGGCGTACCTAAACCCATGACACCGTCATAAAAGAACTTACTGCCCTTCATATTTCGCCTTATATTTCTCATATAAAGCCTTGTGTTTATTATTCAAATCAATATCCCGACCATCAATAAACGCCTGTTCGATAATACAAGTTCGCATATCCAACGCATCGCCAAAAGAGATGAAAAGTGTTGCCGATTTCCCGATTTCCAATGAACCAACCATTTTATCAACGCCCATCATCTTCGCAGGATTTAGCGTAATTGCTTGAACTGCTTTTTCGTAATCCAAACCATAACCGACCGCATGACCAGCTTGAAATGGCAAATTACGTTGTTGCCACATATCGTTAATACTTAACGCAAAAGTAATTCCGGCATCGCTCAAAAGCTTTGGCATTTTGAATGGCATATCAATATCTTCATCCTCACGACTTGGCAAACGATGTGTTTGAGAAATGATTAACGAAATGTCATTTTTCTTCAAAAAATCCGTAATCATCCAAGCGTCATTCGCACCAACCAAAACCACTTTCACACCTTCTGCTTTCGCAAAATTCACGACTTCCATCATCGCTTTCGCAAAATCAACATCTACGTACAAAGTCTTACCCTTAATGCTTTTCGGTAAGAATAAACCTTTCATCGCTTCAAACTTCAAATTCTTTTCCGTCGATGGTTTTGCATTTGCATAAGCCTTCGCCTCCGTAAAATAATCCTTGATTTGCTGAACCTGCTCCTTATAATCTTTATTCATTTTGATTTCACCCGGTTCTGCCCACCAACCAGTCCAAGTATAATATCTTGGCCAACTCATCCAAATACCTTCATCCGTTTTCACAGCGGCATCTTCCCAATTCCAAGCGTCTAATTGAACCACAGAAGATTGTCCCGAAATTCGTCCGCCGCGAGGCGTAACTTGCGAAATCAAAACACCATTCGAACGAATCGTTGGCGTCACTTTTGAGTCCGTATTATAAGCAATAATAGAGCGAATATTCGGATTTAAAAACCCAACCTCTCTATCGTCACGAGTCGCTCGAACTGCATCAATTTCAACCAGACCCAACTGATTATTCGGAGCAATGAATCCCGGATAAACATCTTTTCCTTCCGCATTAATCACTTTCGTGAATGCTGATTTATCCGCCTTATCTGCTGTTCCGACAAAAGTGATTTTGCCATCTACAAAACCAATCGCACTATTCTCAATCGCTTCTCCAGTTCCTAAATGTGCGGTCGCACCAAAAATCAGAATCGATTCTGACTGCTTTGGAGCAGGTGTATTTTGAGCAAAGGAAATATTTCCAATTGCCACCATTATTATGAATATGATTATTTTTTTCATTTTCTATTTTTTAGTCTTTTATCAATGACCGTTTTTATTTCAGTTCACTTTACTTCGCAATCCAACTCCCCAAATACTTCCGTCATTGCGATACATACTGCAATTCGTTGAATACACCGGCACAAAACCTCAAAAAAGACGAATTTTAAAATTGTAACTCCTTCAAAATTGAATCCTTATATTCCCCATATTGCAGCATTTGCCGCAATGACAGAAAGTTCTAATTTTTAGGCTTTGTAGTTTCTTAGATTTTTCTTCCGTTGCTTTCGGGAGATTCCGACCTTCGTCGGAATGAAGATTTCAATCAAAAAAAAATCTGCGTTATCAGCGAAATCTGTGGGAGAAAAACCCTTAATCCAAAAATCCACTCTGCTCTAAATGTCCACAGTGATATAAATGTTTTTTATTATTACGAACTGGTTGCGTTGCTTCACCCCCGATTTTCGCATCCAACATCTTTTGAATTAACCTTGCACGTTCTACTCGAACGGCCACACGTTTTTCTGCTTCTAATTCCAAATCATATAATAAAATACCGTCGACAAAAGTCTTTTCTGCCCTTGCATAAATCGATAATGGATTATTTGACCAAAGTACAATATCTGCATCTTTACCAGCTTTTACACTTCCCACTCTATCGTCAACATGTAATAATTTTGCAGGATTTAGCGTCACAAATTTCCATGCTTCTTCTTCCGATAAACCACCATACATCACCGCTTTCGCTGCTTCTTGATTCAATCGCCTTGCCATTTCTGCATCATCAGAATTAAACGCAACCGTTACACCTTGCGAGTGCATCAACGCGCCGTTATAAGGAATCGCATCCAAAACTTCCGACTTATACGCCCACCAATCTGAGAATGAAGAACCGCCAGCTCCGTGTGCTTTCATTTTATCAGCTACTTTGTAACCTTCCAAAATATGCGTAAAAGTGTTCAGAACAAAGCCGTGACTTTCAGCCATTTTCATCAACATATTGATTTCTGACTGCACATAAGAATGACACGTAACAAAACGTTCTTTATTTAAAATTTCTAATAAACAATCCAATTCTAAATCCTGACGAGTACTCAAAGGATCGGCTTTCATCGCGGCTTCATATTCTCTTGCACGAGTAAAATAATCCTCATAAACTTGTTCTACGCCCATTCTTGTTTGCGGAAAACGCATTCTGTAATTATCGCCCCAGTTGGATTGTTTCACATTTTCACCTAAAGCAAATTTGATAAAACCATCTGCCCCTTCAAACTTCATTTCTTCCGGTGTAGATCCCCAACGTAACTTAATTAAAGCCGCTTGTCCACCAATCGGATTTGCAGAACCGTGTAATAATTGAGAAGTCGTTACACCTCCAGCCAGTTGACGATAGATATTAATATCTTCAGAATTCACAACATCACCAATTCGAACTTCCGCCGAACTCATTTGCGTGCCTTCATTTACACCTCTACTTATCGCAATATGCGAATGTTCATCAATAATACCAGAAGTCAAATGTTTGCCCGTTCCATCTATTTCAATTGCATCTTTTCCTTTCAGGTCTTTACCAACTTTCTTGATTTTTCCGTCTTCCACCAAAACATCCATATTCTCCAAAATACCATCTGATTCATTCGTCCAAACGGTTGTATTTTTGATTAAATACGTTACCTGTTTCGGTTTTGATTCCCAACCAAAAGCAGTAAAAGGATAAGTTACCGCACCGAGTGCTGCTACTTTTTCACTTTCATCTTCACTTTCACTTTCACTTTCGCCTTCACTTTTCTCTTCGTAAACTTTCACTTGCGTAGCGGACCAATTAATCCATTCGCCATTCGCCAAAGTTCCTCGACCTTCCCAATTCTTTCCGAGCAAAGTTCCTGACAAGGCTGTAATACCATTATCGTCATTAAAACTGAATGAAACCAAACCATTATTGAATCTATGTTTCACTTTCAAAGTCGTACTATCGTTGATTTTTAGGGAGAATTTTAGTTTTTCTAAATCACCACTTACCGTCAATGTATCCGATTGACTCTTGTAATCCAACACATAAGTTCCACGTAAATCCGTTGTCGTTAGTGCCTTCAAAACGTCCGGCTGACCATTCACCCAATTATGATGAATCACCATTTCATCCTCAAATAATCCATCAGAAGTCACGATGAAGTTCGCAATTTTTCCTTGTTCTAATGTTCCAACCTGATCAATCACCCCAGCTAATTTTGCAGGTGTGAACGTCATTGCTTTCAACGCGGCTTCTTCGCTCAAACCGTGTTTAATTGCTTTTTTAATATTTTTAATATAATCAGATTTATTTTTTAAGCCCTCCAACGTAAACGCAAATTCGATATTAGCTTTCGCCAATTCAGCAGGATTCGTTGGTGCTAATTCCCAATGTTTCATATCCGACAAATCCGCTTGAAGTGCATCAAAAGGATCTTGGACATCGAAAGCTGCCGGAAAATCAATAGGAATCACCAAAGCCGCACCCGTTTTACGAATGTCATCCATCCGCATATACTCGTCCCCATTTCCCAAATAAACGTAAGTAATACCAAACTCCTTAGCGATTTTATCCGCTCTCAAAATTTCTAAACGATCTCGAACACGAAAAAACTGTGGCAACCTTGCGTTTTCATTCCAAGCCTGTAAAGATAAATTTCTCATCTTTTCATTTCCACTACGCTGGTACCAATTCGCATCCAAATAAGTTTGACGCAATAAGGCAATCGAACCCATTAATGATGACGGATAAGCCTGTGTAGAAACACCTTTACTAAAAGATAAAAACTGACCAGCATTTTCTTTCAAAATAGCACTGTGTTCATTCTGATTACTCAATAAAGTAAAGGCACCAGTTCCGCGGTTGATGCCATCTTGCTGATGTGTCAAAACACCACCAAAACCCAATTTCCGTAAACCTTCAGCTGCTTTGTAATCAACCGTAAATGCTTTTGCTGCACTGAATTCCGGTTTAATTGCTTCATTCCAAAGGTAAGCACCAGCCTTATTAGACAACATTTGCGGTTGCTGACGAGGTCGAGTTCCGACTGCTTTGGCTTTCTTCAGTCCATATTGATTATATAAATCAATAAAAGACGGATAAATATGTTTGCCTTTTAAATCTATCACAACCGCTCCTTTCGGAATCGCTGTACCAACACCGACAGCTTCAATTTTTCCTTCACGGATAATTAATGTTGCATTTTCTGTGGTTTGTTTGTACGAAGTGTGGATGGTCGCATTGGTAAACGCATATAAACCTTCTCGATGGTCGTAAACACCATTTTGAGGAAAAGTTGGTTGTGCGAAAACACTAAAAGCGACTAAAATACCAATCATTGAGGTAATTAATCTTTTCATAAATTTTATACGATTGACGGCGGACGGCAGGCGGTTGGCGGATTTGTGAATTGTTCACCATTTACCGTTAGCCGTCAGCCGTCCATCATTTTTTTTAAGAATTGTAAATATACTGAATGACTTTTTATTTTGGTGAAAATGGTGAGATTTAACAGGTTTTGATAAATTGATTACGTAAAAAACCTCATAGATTTAGTCGTCAAATATTTGTGTTACTTTACCATAAACCTCGAAGTATGCAAAATATCAGGAGTTTCGCCTTTTCGAATTACTAGATAATATAAACCTTCATCAAGCGAAAGCATGCTATTAAATTAAATTGATACTGATTGTTAAGCGTACAGCAATTCTCAGTGTAGATAATAATTCTATATGAGTTATCAAAAAACGCGGTATAAAATTGCTAAAACAAATAAAAAAGAGATAACTTTCGTCCAAAAGTTGGAAAATAATCAGTAAACTAGTGGGACTGGTAAAAAGTGGTTTCTCAAAAATCAAAGATACCCGTAAATCTAACCAAACGTACAAACTTGAAACGATGCTAAACTTAGGATTTTCAATGTTTCACTTGAAAGATGAGTCATTAAGCTCGTATAAAGTGCCGTACAGCGTTGGAGTAGAAAACTTAGCACGAGTTTATAGTGTTGATTGTCTTCCAAGAGATACTGCTTTTCGGAAAACGGTTGATGCGGTTAGTCCAAAGGGAATACAAAAACAATGTCAGCCACAAATTAATCTTTTAAAATCAGAAGATATTTTAGAGCCGCGTTATGTTCTTCAATCATTGGGCATTTTTACTGCTGTACCCATTGGAGAGACAAGATTTTATTGCTCAGGTGGAATAAATTGTCCACATTGTTTAGTCAAAAAAAGTCGTGCCGAAAAAAAAATTACTATCACTAAGCTCTCGGAGCAGTGGTGACTACACCAAATGAATCAACTGTTTTTCCAATTGCTACAGAGGCAATTATAAAACAAGACGGTTCTACAAAAAATAACGGTGAATTAAATGCGGCCAAAATAATTTAGCAACGAATTTTATACTTTTAACTTTCCTCGCTTTTTTAGTTGGCCAAATTACCCAATAATTAGATAAAGATTTTCAAGTGGCAAAAAACGTTGCCCAAAGCCTTAAATCACTATGGGAGAAAATCCGAAACATCTTTTATTTAATCCCAACGATATCCATGAACACTGTTTATCGCTTTATTAGCAAACAACGACAGATTGAAATATCGCCTTTAATTTAATTTCATATGGCTTTTTTCCTAAACCGAGATTTGCTGATATTTTGATAATCAATCATAATAATTTAATAATCAATCGAGATGAAATTTTGCAGTAATTGTGGACATAAAATATCTTTTGGCGAAATTCTAAATGACGAAAGACCCCGTTTTCATTGTACCAATTGTCAAACTATTCACTATCAAAATCCGAATATTATCGCAGGTTGTCTACCGATTTGGCAAGATAAAGTATTGCTTTGTCGCCGTGCAATTGAACCACGAAAAGGGTTTTGGAATGTTCCTGGAGGATTTTTAGAAAATGGAGAAACGGTAGAAGAGGGTGCAATGCGAGAAGTTTGGGAAGAAGCGATGGCAAAAGTTACAATTCGTTCACTGCATTTGATTTATAGCATTGCCGAATTTAATCAAGTTTATATGCACTTCCTAGCCGAATTACCTAAACCTATTTTTGATATTGGTATCGAAAGTTCAGAAGTCAAACTTTTTAGTGAATCCGAAATTCCTTGGAACGAAATCGCTTTTTCTTCCTCCTTCAAGACACTTCAATATTATTTTGAAGACAGAAAGAAAGGTAAATTTATCCTACATTTAGATAAATTTGTTTGGGAAGACAAAATTTGATAGTCGGTAGTTTTAATTTCACGACCGACTACCAATTAATAATTTTTTAAGCTTCCATTTCCTCAATTTGCTTATTCACTTTATCAATTAAAATTTGTTTATAAGCTACTAATTTTTCATGCAAGTCGTTATCAGAAGTGCCTAAAATCTCAGCTGCTAAAAGTCCCGCATTTTTAGCAGAATTCAGTGCGACCGTAGCAACAGGGACACCTCCAGGCATTTGCAAGATAGATAAAATCGAATCCCAACCATCAATAGAATTACTTGATTTTATAGGAACACCAATCACCGGCAAAGTCGTCAAAGAAGCTATCATTCCCGGTAAATGAGCGGCTCCACCTGCTCCAGCAATAATTACTTTCAAACCTCGCCCATACGCACTTTGTCCATATTCGACCATACGCAAAGGTGTCCGATGAGCCGAAACAACCGTCACTTCGTACGGAATCCCAAACTCGTTCATAATATCCACCGCATCTTGCATTACCGGCAAGTCTGACTTACTACCCATGATAATTCCAACTTTTAGCTTTGTCATTTTATCCTTCTATTTTATTTTCTCCAAATTGATTTTTAAAATTCTCTAATAATTCCTCCACTGTTTCAAATCGTTTTTCTGCTTTCGTAATATCTGTTTTTTCAATGTAAACTGAAGTAGAAGGAAATGCAAAATTAATGTTTAAGACTTCTGCTAAACTAATAATTGCCAATAAAATCTCCTCTTTTGTTTTCAATTCTTCCGACCATCCCGATACATCCAGATTCCCATTCAGCATAATATCAATCGAAGAAGTACCTAAACTACTCAAAGCTACCTCGAAACCATCTTTTACTGTTTTTGGATGTTTGCCAATAACCTGTTTAATCCCTTTTATGAATCGCTCCAAAGAATCAGGAGAAGTCTGATAAGTCGTACCAATTGTCATCGTAAACTTACGATAAATTCGTAATCCTAAGTTATTAACAATCTCGTTTGCCAAAATACCATTCGGAATAGACACCAATGAACTATTTAACGTTCGAATCTGAGTAGACCGAAAACCAACAACTTCAACTGTTCCTGTAACTCCTTTTACATTAATCAAATCTCCAATTTGAAATGGCTTATCTGCAAAAATCATCACCGAACCAATCAAGTTTTTAACCGTATCCTGAGCAGCTAAAGCAATTGCCAAACCACCAATCGAAATACCAGCAATCAATGCGGTGACATTCACATCTAACAAAGTCAAGATATGAATAACACCACCAACCACAACAATAACATCCAATGTTGTTCGAATAATCGGAAGCAATTGATTGTCCAACGTACTTTCCGTTTTATCCGTTATCAATTTAAAATAAAAAATCACCAAATCTACTATTCCTAATAGTAACAGAATAAAAAATACGGTTTGAACAATCTTAATTCCTTGAAATATTGCTTGCGAAATATCTATTGATAATTGTAGAATAGGTAGCAATCGAATTAGTATTTCAAAAACAAGTAAAAGACTTAACAACTTTGTTACCTTCCAAACTAATTGATTATCAGGAATTACTTTATTAAACCGCGTTTTTAAAATCCTCCTTAATATTGGACTAATAATAAGATTGATTAATTTATAAATAACTCCACAAAGGATTAGCAGAATTAACGCTCCTAACCATTGCCATACCTTTAAACCCAATATTTCATCTTGCCCTAACTTAGGAAATAAATCTACTAATAAATTGGCTCCGAAAGGATATATCTTTTGGTGCAACTTCGGGATTATCTTTCTCGTTTCTTTTGAATAGTACCATTTCCCCCCTCTTTTTTCTAGATAAATCCCTTGAATTTCTTCCGGGAATAGTGAATAAATATTTTTCACTGTTGAGGTATCTATATAATTAGAATCAATCGGCAAGTCTTCCATGATGACAAGCAAACCTTTTCCATCTAAAATTTGCTTTAGTTGAATTGCTTCTTTTTCAGTTCCGTTTTTTCCAAAAGCCTTTTTTGAAATTTCAGGATTATAAGCGTCTGATTGCAGGTTATATAAATGTGTATAAACTGCTGAATATGGTGATTTTAATTCAAAATTCTCCCCTTCTACTTGCTGTGCGTCTACGACAATAAATGCAAAACACATCACGTTCAATGCTAAAAATAACCGTTTCATTTTTCTTTAAATTTAAAATATATCCTTATTTGAAAACGCCTAAAATTAATAAAGCGATACCAACTTTTCGTTAGTATCGCCTTAAATCTTTTTGTAATCTAATAATAAAAATTCTTAGTCTACTTTCAAATGAGTAGGAACTACAATCGCTTCCACTAAATCCCAAATAATTTGACCATCTGCCGCCACAATTCTAATTTCAATACGACGATTTAATTTTCTTCCTTGCGGAGAATCATTATCATCCACCGCATTTTTCGCCACAGGTCTATCTTCTCCATAAACTTGAACATCTAGCTTTGAAATATCAATCCCGTTAGCTACTAGATAGTTTCTAGTCTTCGCTCCTCTCCTCTTTGATAATCTGATATTATATTCTTGAGAACCTACAGCATCTGTATGTGCATGAAGTTCAGCATGATATTCAGGATTATCTTTTAAAATAGTTGTTAATTTATCTAATTGAGAAGTAGACTCCAATTTCAATGCAGAACGATCGAAAGCGAAAAATATATTTCGTATAAATAAATCATTTTCAGGAGCTGGAGTTGTTTCACCAACACCAGTAAATACAGCATCGCCAGGACTTGCACAAGAACGTTTACATAACTCTCGAATCTGAGTTAAATTGACGACTCTTGCGTATTGAAAACCTGCTTTTAATGCTTTTTTTCTTACTTTTTCTGCAAAATCTTCCGTTACATAAGGACCTAAATAATAACGAAATATATTATTATGGTCGGGTTCTTCGTAAACCCCAGGTAAACTCTTAAATCGCTCCATAGATTCTACAGGATCAGAATAAGCTGCTACTTGAACTGCGTAATCCTGTGTCATCCCAATACTAACCGTAGTTAACACTAAAACTAACGTGGAAAAAAAATATCTCATAATGATTTTTTAAATTTTCATAAGTATTTGAATTTTAAATTTTCAATAAAAGCATTAAAAATCAATTACTCATTGCTTAGGTTTAGCTAATTTTAAGATATAAATACATTTTTAGCAGAATTATATCCTGAATAATATAACATAAAACGTGATAAAACAAATTATATTTGTACGTAGAAAAGGTAATTTATCTATTTTTTCAAAATAACTTTGCCTGCCTTACAATATATTCAATATTATTATAAAAAAGTATATATTTTGGCGTAATCTTTTTTAAATATTTTTTGAATATAATTTTAATTATCCACCATAAAGTTAATGAAACCTAGGTATAAAGGAAGAAATATTTTGATTTAGAATTTTTGATTTTATAGAAATTACTCAGTTACTTATGCTTATTTGAAAATACTATTTATATTTAAAAAGTAGGTAATAAGATACCTGCTATGATAAAGCCCAACTGTCAGCTTATTTTCTTCTAAATAAGTTAGAATAAGTAGAGGTTTTTCATCTATTACCTCATTTAAAATCTAATATAAAAGCAGGTATTACTTAGTAATAAATTGATACTATACTGATTGATAAATTTTTATAAATTTAATTATACTACTCCTAGATTGTACATCTGCTCATTAAGTAGATACCATTATTTTAACCATAACCATTCCAATTGAGAAGCATTGAACATATAGATTTCAGATTCCGAAATTACACGTAAAAAACCAGTTGAAAAATTCATTCAAATTAGGAATTAAATCAAAAAAGCATATGATATTTATAATATCAAATTTTAATAATTAAACTGTTTACAAAATGAAAAATTATTTTTGACCTATTCAAATTCAGTTGCAACACTTAAAAACCCTCAAGATGATATAAGTATAGTACTGAATTAATGAATAGAATAATTCATATGACAAATCTAGATAGCAGAATCACAGAAAGTATAAATGCCGATAATAGAACGAACATTTTAAAACGCTTTATTTTCAATAAATAGATGGGTTTTTTAATTTATTTTCTATTGTTGTATAAACTCTTTTGTATCATATTTTAATCCTCACTAATTTTAATTAAGGTATTAGCGTTATCAAATGATAAGTTTTATAACTTATAAATCGTTGATTATCAATAATCACAATTGAACTGTTTTTTAGTTTGAATTCATAATTTATTGAAAGTCAAGTTGATTTTTTGTTCATAACATACTATGATAGCTATCATTTGACAACACTATTTTTGAAATGCTTGATAGGGAGAAAACAGATAAAAACACACCTTTCGTGGTTCGTTTAATATAGTAGAGTAAAGCAATAGTAATGTTTTAACTT
>Ga0115005_10002688_pt1 | contig 14178 bp, 2 predicted proteins | sample ArcOceMetagenome_FD_87163 | JGI IMG/M metagenome (GOLD analysis project Ga0115005, IMG submission 87163) | Marine eukaryotic phytoplankton communities from Arctic Ocean - Arctic Ocean - Greenland ARC118M Metagenome | ecosystem: Environmental > Aquatic > Marine > Oceanic | place: Arctic Ocean... | reverse complement strand
CCCCACCAGGGTACACCCTGGAATCTGCATGTGTCACATATTGAACTGGCTGTTCAAGTTCGCTCATAGATGCCGGCCATTCGGTGGCACGGCACCATCAATCTCGACGTCTGAGACCGGCGACCAGTCTTGGCACTCGGTGCAACCACTACCCAAGCACACTATGCAGCAGTAGTGCCCATCAGAGTCCACTGCACCACACTGGCTGTGGGTTATGCGCACCTCCCCCGGGATCCACGGTGTCGGCGCGCACGGTGGGCTCACACGCGTAGGAGTCTCCATCTTGTAAAATCCCTCTGGCCACTCTTCTAGATCCTCCTCTGTGGCGGGATCACCATAGTAGAACATGAAGAAGGAGGTCCTGGAGTCATTCAGTTGCGCCATGTAGGCATGCAGGAGGTCGTCGTAGTCGTCGATACTGATGGCAGAGACTTCGTACAGACCCTTGTGCTCACACCCGTGTATGTCTCCAATCTCCTCCTCTGTGTAGAACAATTGCAAAGTACCACAGTTGCAGCGGGTGGTAACCAAGATCAGCCTAGAGGGTTGCTTTGAACACTCCCATCGTGAGTCGAAGATCAACACACCCGTATCCTTCACCGCGTTGGCTCCCTCGGTACTTCGATAGAATTCTCCACTGTCAAGAAAGGGGCGTGAGGCCAGCCATTTGGATTGCTGGCCCCAACCTACCCGGTAGAGTCTGCTTAGGCAAAGAATGGTCCTGGACAGCGGCACGTATTCATTACCCTCCCGCTGTTCCTTCTCAAAGTCTCGAACACAGCGATCGACTTGGACAGTATACGCTGTTGTCTCCACCGTGATCTGCCTGTCCGTGAGCCCATGTGAGTTGACGTGGCACGCTTCCACATACGAGTGATGTTCTTGACGGCACCACATATGAAAGGCCCACTGCTCAGGAGTCTCGAAAGAAAACCTTTGTAGCTCCTTGGTGTAGTCCCACCTGTCCCCTCTCAAGGGCTGAACATTCAAGCTCCTGAAATCGTAGGCAGCACGTTCGTCGCCTGTCATCACCTGCACTCCCTCTGTGCTGATGTTCTGCGCCATCTCGCTGTACAACTGAACGCCATCTCGAAAGTCATATTCTTTGGGACTCCAGTGCGTCATCGGCTTGCCGCACTTAGCTCGAGCCGAGCACTTTCTGAGCCAGTGTGCGTCTTGCCATATACGTCTGGAAACCGTTTGGCAAATCAAATTTGCCGTTGTCATTCAGGATGCCTATCGTGCCTGTAGTGTCTGTCCCCGCCGACCAGCGGGAGGAATCTTCGGATCAGTACGACATATGCTTTCACTGCACTTCGCTTTTCCATAAGCGTGACGGTCATCGTTGCCAGTCGACTCGTGGGTACACGGCTCCGCAAACTGTCATGAAGCCAGACCCTGGAGCCCACGTCACCTTGCCTGATTGTGCAGGTGGGATGCAGTTTCGTCGCCGGTGCGATGGATCATACCCGTCATGCACCCGACATGGATTAGAGGCTGAGCGCGAACCGTGGCCGTCGTGGCCTGGACCAACAGGTTGGGCCCATCGGAAACTGAATTTTGAGTCGTAATGACGGTCAAGGCTGAAGTTTGTCCAGCCCGTCATTAGTCACCATCAACTCGCAATCTTTCGACGTCAATGACGCCGGTAAGCCCTTTCAGTTTCGTCCTCCTTAAAGCTTCACTGACCCCATGTGGCGCTCTCATCTCTGTGGCGGATGCCCCTTGGAGTCATCTAGTCGAACTTTGCGCGGTCGCAGATGTCGTCGGCGCGGTCTGAGCTCCGTCGGCATGCTAACCACGTTGGCGGGCGAAATGTTTGCGCTTTTCACTCGTTGTGAATTCTGCAGCGGCAGCAATCTTCCCTGAGGCGTGCTCTGGGTGACCACGTTTGGCTCTTCTCTCCCACCGTCATCGCAACTCATGGCTGTGCTTTGTCGAGCACCACCACCCCGTTGACCTCCACCTACGACTTGAGCTTTCGTCGGATCGATAGCAACCCCAGTGTTGGAAGCGTGCTGGGCAGCGTTGTCTCCAAGATTCACCTCTCCCCCTTCGGCTGGAGTCCCTAGCTTGAAGTACCGTCGAACTGACATTGGAAGCATCACTGCTCGTGTGGTGGCATTGCGCATCGTGGGCCAGTTGAAAGTCCGGATCATGCTGGCGCGCTCAACCACCCCCCAGAGGCGTCCCTTGCCCTTCATTTTCATTGAATACGACTCGCCCAAGCTGGCCTTCGGGTCATCCCACGCAGGGTACCACTTGTCGTTCCCCCTTGCGTCACCTTCTGATGAGTTTAGCCAGTTCACGTGGGCGCTCCCGTCCGCAAATGCCGCAATCACCTGGCCCACCGAGTGGAACACTCCAGTCCTAACCACTACGAATTCGCCGGCTCCCAGTTGGTAATCTCGCCCCAGCCTTGTCGTTCTGCTTTCCAAGTGTCGAACCATGGAGTATTGCGCATCGTAGTCCCCTGGTGACTCTTCCACTGGTGCCGTGGTGACTCGGTCCATTTGCACAGTCCTTTCCACCCCAGTGACGATGTGCCGGATTCGCACGTTCTTGGATCGCACCAGCTCTTGCACCCGAAATGGTCCACACCAAGGGAGAACCAGCTTCGACGGTGATCCCGGTTCGATCACTGGCTGGTAATGCATGACGTAATTGCCAACGGACATGGCCCCCTGCTTGCGCCCTGCATTCAAAGTAGCAAAAGAGCGTTGGTACTCCAGTACTCCCGCAAGGTCCACATCCCTCCAAATGCTCCCTAGCGAGTGCTGCAGCTGTGCCATGTATGCCTCCGCCCGAGGATGCTTCTTCAGGTGGATCTGCTGCACACCTCGTGGGGACGGCACTTTTGGCTCGCGACCGAAGACCATCATGGCAGGTGTATAACCAGTGTGCAGTAACGTTGTGTTACGGAGCCGGTGCTCTGCCACCGGAACTTGCTCATCCCAGCGTTCCGGGTGCCCTTCATGGAGCCTCTTCAAGATTTGGTTAATCAGCAAGTGCTTCCGCTCCTGCTTCCCCAACGCGTTCTTGTCATAGGCGCTGGTCATCATGCTCTTGATTCCCAGTCGCTTGCAGACTCGCGCCACCACCTCGCTGTTATTGAGCTGCGTGTCTCTGCCTGCCCAGATGGTGTCCGGCGTGCCCCATCGCAAGCAGAAACGAACCAGTGCATCTGCAGCTACCTCCGCCGTTGCCTCCCCTCGTGCGGTTGAGTACAGTTCGCAGAATCCAGTGTGCTCACACATGATGGTCAAGAGCCCCTGCTGATTGTTCTCAGAGGCTACTCCTAGTACTTGGAAGTCCCATGAAATCGCTTCAAACGGGCGACGATACCGTCTGGAAGTGAAGAGCCCCCTTTGGTGGCTGCGTGCCCGCGTCGCTTGAAAGCAGACCTTGCACTGGTCACACATTCGCTTGCACGAGGCTTTGATGCCTGACCACGTGTACCCTGCCGCCCGGATTCTCGCCACCATGTCACCCCACTGCGGGTGGCCAGCATGCTTGGAGTAGTGGTTCAAGTAGCAGATGTCATGCTGCAGCTCCTTTGGAACCACGACCATTGCTGCTAGGCGGTCTTCCTGCACTGACGTCGGCGATAGCTTCGCATAGTTCTCGTCACACGGCTCTCCTTCTGCATCATAGTAGTGCGCCATGGTCGGAGAATGCAGCAGCACTGCGCTTTCATCTAGGCAGTACTGACTGAGTTCCATGATACGAGCTTGCGACACCCCTCCCAGCTTCTTGAGGGCCATCTCTCCCCCTTTCTTCGATAGTTGCAACAACTGCGATCGGATCTCCATCAACGCTGGGTCTTGGCTCTGCACCGCCACCATGTCTGAGTCCGTTGGATACACCAGCTCTCTCAGCAGCCGTTCCGTCTCCTTGCCCCCCTGCTGAGCCTCCAGGGAGTCTCCTTGCACCACCGTCTCCTTCTGCCGTTGCAGGCACTCTTTGATGCCTCGCAGGAGCACTGTCATGGTGCCGACTGGCACACTGTTGCCGATCATGCGAAATGCCGTTGCCTCTCTCAACTCTTCCAATGACGCGATCGTGCGTTCAGTGAAGCCGTGAATGCTCGCAGCTTCCCTCACTGACAGAGTCCGGATATTGCCCTCCCGGTCCATGATAAACTGGGTATGCTTTCCTGGTCCACACGTCTCCTCCCGCCCATACGCCATAATCGTGGGCGCTGGCGATCTCGGCAGGTATACTCGGAAGCCCTTCGGATTGCGAAGCCCCGCGAACCGCTCTCTCATGCTCGTCAGGTATTTGAGCTCTCGATCATCCTGTGGCACTACGAATCCGATTTGTTCCGATTGAAACGGTGAAGCCCCTAGCTTCTTCCATCTTCCTCTGCCGGCTACCCACTTCTTGGACTGAGACGTGCACCTTACTTGGCGTCGGATGTTGTCCTCACGCTCGAGCAGGTGCCAGAAGCCCTTGTAGCCTCGCTGCGGAGCCGGGAACTCAAACTTTGCCACATCTTTACGTGTTGCTACTGCAAAGAACCGCTCTCGGGAAGTGTGGTCTCCATGCTCACTGCAGTTGACATCGTTCCGCTCCGTCCAAGTGTACCCCAGCGCCTCTATCGCCGCCTGCAGCTTTGCGTATTGCTGCTTGGTGCCGGCCGCTGATCCAGTAGCACCCGCTTCACCTTCTCTCCAGGGCACATTCTCGATGAGTACCACCTTGGGATTGAGTAATGAGACCAACTTCGGTTGAAGGAGCCAAAGGATATGGTGTGGATGCTGCTCCTCTGACCACTCCGCAAGCATTCTGGACTTGGATCGAGATTGGCAAGGCATTGACATCTCCACCACATCTGGCTTCAGGACTAACTCTCCTGTCTCCAGGGCACTGATTACTTGCCTCACATCTCCATGGTTGGGTACATCGGGATACAGGTGCTGCAGCTGCTCCGATGCGTCCTCATCAATCTCAGACATACCCAGCACTCGGAATCCCAACCGCGCTTTCTCGTTTGCTTGGAGAGATGATCCAATGCCAGAGCATACTGAATACAGTGTGGGGCGTCGATCTTGCCGCATCCGAGCGTCTTTCTCTGCCTCAACCGTGTCGACCGAGTTGTCTAACCACTGCGGTGGCACGTTGCGCTCAGTGAACTGGAGCTTCCCCTGCGCATTGGACAGCAGCTTGTCTCTGAATTTCTCTCCGTCGAATGACACGTAGGGATCAGGGATGGGACAGCGACTGAGGTAGTCTGCGCACGAGTTCATCCTTCCTTCCGTGAATTCTGCTCGCCACTCAAAAAGGCTGAGATATCCTGCCCATCGCCCTACCCGGCCCCAGACGTCCTTCTGGCGTTGAAGAAATGTCAGCGCTTTACAGTCCGTGTGAACTACCGTCTTCGCGCCTAGTAGGATCGGCTCCCACGCTCTGAACGCCGCCACTATCGCAAACAGCTCCACATCGTGGCTCGTCCAGCGCCGGTGCTGCTTTTGGAGCGACTTGGAATAGAATGCAATCGGTGCATAGTACCCTACTCTTCGCTTTCCCGTGAGCAGGTCTACCGGAGAGTCGGGCACTAGCTGTTCAGACACCAGCTTTCGATTTGGAGTGTCCAGACCTGAGATGGTTTTCAGCTCTCTGCCCTCCTCCTTTCGCTGGAGTGGGTGATCCGGATGAAATTCCCACTCCACCGCCGGCCCTGTGTCCACCCACTGACTAAGACACGCTGCCGCCCCCCGCGACTGCGCGCCATCTGTCCACAAATGGTACTCCTTGCTCGGATCTGGTGTATGCAGCGTGGCCGCATTCTGCACCCTCTCCTTCACCGCCTCGACCGCAGCAATAACCTCTGGGCACGTCGGGTCGTAGTCCAGGAGATATTTCTTGTCAGTAGCTCTCATGACAACATACTTGCGCAGTCCCGACAGGAGTTCCGCCAGATTGCACCTCAAACAACGCTGGAAGAACACCGCGACTCCAATGAAAGTGTGCAACGTCTTTGGAGTGTCTGGGAACGGCGCGTCTACAAAGGCTCGCATCTTCTGTTGAGGGATGCTCAGCCCATCTCGCCCCAACCTCCAGCCCAAGAAGTCACAGTGCGACATGAACAAGTGGCTCTTCTGCACCGAGAGCGTTAGGTTTCGGTCGGCTGCTTTCGTCACGAATCGTGTGACTAGCGCTGCGTGGCGCTTCATCACGTCGTCATGTGAATCTCCTGGTCCCTTGCGCGAATACGCGACTACATCGTCGATGTACAGGCACAGTCCGTCTTTCTCCGCGTAGAGATCGGTGGTAAAATCCTTCCCCTGCATCCCTGGGACTGGGGTGCCGTCCGAGTATGTCTTCTTGTTGATGATTTCCGTCATAAGCGCATGAAACTGCGAACTCCCCGTCTTCAGGCCGAAGAAAAGACGCTTCAAGATAAAGTTTTGACCCGCCACATTCAGGCACGCCTTAGCAGCATCTGGAGGCCACAGTTTCGAAGTCCAAAATGCCTTGACGGTATCAAACGTGGAGTACACGTAGGCACCTTGTGCGTGGCCCAGTACCTGGTTGAGCGACGGCACACACTCGGGAGTTGTGTCAAGGATCTGCTTGTTGAGCTGTCTCGCATCGATGCAGAATCTGCTAATCGTGGTCTCACCCTTATCGTTCTTGGCCAGCACCAACGTCACTGGCATGGTGTTGATCGCATGATCCGTGGGCTCCATTACGTCCAGCTCGACCATTGAGTTCACAATCTTCTGCAGCCTTCCCATCAGAGCTTGCGGAATTTGACGTGCCGAAGCCCTGAACGGGACTGCATCTGGCTTCAGCCGAATGAACACGTAGTGGTTGGTAACTGCCGGAAGCTGCTCTGTGGGAGGCTGCGACGACTTGTGCAGTGCAGAGATCAGCTCGTCATTCAAATACTGGCCATTCGTCATGCAGTCTGACTTGGCTATCAAGTGTGCCTTGATCTCGGCTCTGGTTGCTTGCACCCAACCTGTTCCTGCCCGGTCTCCTTGCGACTTCGCGTTCAGGTCTGAGATCGGCTTCACTTTACTGCCGTCCTCTGAAACCTCGAACTGAATCGTGTTGGACAAGTCCTCCTCTCCACTGGAATCCACCTTTCCTGTCGAGAGCTCCACCTCATGAGCATCCGCCACACTTCTGTCTGCCGCTTGCGCCATGAGGTCGTACTCCAGATTGTCGAAGTTGGTGTCCACCATGGTAGCCAGACGTCTTCTCGCTTCCGCCACGTCGCCTCTGTGCACGGATCTCTCGATTCGGTTCAAATGCCTGTTTGCTAGCTCCAGCTCCTCTGCCGAGATCGAGTTCAGCCACTCCGCCTCTTGGTTCTGCGTGCATCGTTGAGCCCCATGGTCCTGCTCGTTCTGCCGGAGCACCTCCTCGTACATGGCATCTGGGTCCTTCCATCTCCAGTCGTTACCGTTTACGTCTGACCCATCGTCTGACGTTGGTACTTGCTCTGAGCATTCATCGAACTCCCCTTCCTCTGCCAGCACCTCATCATTCCCTACTTTGAACGCGATGAATTGCCGCTGCGCAGAGTCTGAGTCTAGGTGTGGGACTTCCAACGGCTTCGCCAGCCCTGGAATCGCCTTGTACACCGTTTGCCTCCCCTTCACATCCACCACTGCACCCAGGTGATGCGAATTGTCAGTGCCAAACAGCACTTGGTGTGCTCTTTCCATGGGAGTGGGGTTTGGGTAGATTTGGATCGTGATTAGCGACTCGTGCCCTTGCATGCGCACTTCCATGTCTGCTACTCGGTGTACCAACTGACTGCCTGCTACTCATTTCACTCGCATGGGAGTGGCAAGAGCTCGGTCATTGGAGATGTACCCATGACGAATTCCATGATGGTACAGTGACGGGTCTACCAGGGTTACATTAGCACCTGGATCTTGCTTCATTAGCACCGGACATCGGTAGCCCCGCATCGGCGCCACTTCAAGGAGTTCATACACATTGTTTCCAATCCGCGCCGCTGACTGCTGCCCCGCAGTCGCCTGAGTGCGCATCACCTTTGACTCTCTGCGATGCGAGCGATGTGCGTCGTCCTCATGTCGTAACAACCTGCGCTTGAGTCGCTTGAGACGCTGGTCTGACCACCGGAGTTCTGCTCTGGTCACTACCTTCGCATCTTTCCCTCCGGCCAACGCTCCCGAGGCCCTGAGGGTTGATGACCTAGCCTGTAACGCCGGAGTCGGGATAGCTTCGTTTGCATCTGCTACCACTTCATGCTGCATATCCCCGGCCCAGCCTGCAACCATGCGATGTCGGTCCTTCACCGCTTGGTCCTGTACTCCCTGCCGCTGACGCGAGCGTCTTGCCAAGCATTGTAGAGACGCCAGCTCCTGTGCCGTGCCACTCGCTCGTCTGCTGCTGGAGCACTTGCGTGCCCGGCTAACTGATCTCAACTCCTTCATCTTGAGTCCTCCATGCCTGCCTTCTTGAAAACAGGGGGTTTTGGTAGCCCTGACTATGCCCCGAAAACCACCTAGGTGCCCCTCACCTACTGCTCGTCTATTCGCCCGAGCGACCGACCCATGCCGGCTACAGTGTAGTGCCCGTGATGTCGTAGACCTGTCACTGCTAGGACAGGCCACGTTAGGCACCTCGCTTCATAGCGAGTTGGGCTCCTCCTCGGGAACCCAATCGTCAACTCCATGTGCACATGCAGTGCCATTGACCGGGTGCAGCTGCTGCCGCCAATGCTGCCCAACCCCCAGGAGGAGCTGTGCCGGAGACATTCCTCCCCGATGCCAGAAGCATGGCCCCGGCACCGGTGCCGCCACCGTGCCTACAGCAGTTTGCACTTCGTCTACCTGGCTGCCTCGTGGTGTCAACTCGTCTTGATCCAGGCCTCCATACGCATTGCAGACGACCTCGCGGTTGCGGCTTGTGCTCGTCCCCACCATTGCAGAAGTAGAGGGCAGCACCTCCTCGCCATCGTGCTGCACTTCTGCTGAGTCGTCGCTGGCCTCCACCTCCACATTGCCTTGGCATGTGAAGCAGTGCGGAAATCCTGGCGCCACGAAAGGATTGTTGCACGTTGGGCAGCAGTCACACTCTGCGTCGAAGCCTACCGTGGCTTCATCAGCAAGGTTTTCAAATCCGTACGTGTCCATGCTTGGTGCCAGAACGACCTCTGGCTCGGTCGAGCGATGGCGCACTTGCTCTTCGGAGTCAGAATCCGTCCCAGGTTCCGCTGCGTCCGCGTCAATGTCGTCATCTTCGTCACTCGACTCGTCGAGCAGCCTCATTGCAAACGCTTGGTTGACCGCGAAGGATGCCTCCACCGAGTCCGTCGCTGCCCCTCCAGTTCCACCACGCAGATCGCACCAGAAGTCATCCAACCGGGAGCAGAATTCGTCACCAGTTTCGTCAAATGCCAACTCAGTGTAGTCGTCCACCTCCCCAGAGTCTGCACTAGGGCAGTACTTCTTGCGCCACGAGGCTACCCATTTATTCTTCAGCACGAGCAACTTGGGGCGCATGTCGCTGTTCTCGTAGCCCCTCTCCACCATGTCCGCCCTTGCCTTCTGCATCTCGGTGTAGGCAGCGTTGTTGTCTGATGCCGTAACGAGCTCACTCAAGTCGAACTCGCCTCCAGGTGGGGCCAGACAGTAGCATGACTTCTTCCCGGTGACGCCAGACATGTATGCTCTGCGTTTCTCCGCGTTGTGGAACGCAAAGAAGCAGCAACGCTTAGCTGGGCTACCTGGCATCGATCCTTCGTGACACTCGATGGCTTCCTTCATCTCCTCCGTGGTAAGCGAGGGCGGCGACGGCCGGCTGTCTGCGGTGCCAGGTGTAGTGCTGGCTTCATCCGCCGACGCCGTCAGCCTATCTACCGCATCCCGTTGAGCCAGAGCTACCCCCACTGCTTCCGCAACCACCTTGGCCACTCCTGCTAGTTGGGACCTGCTCTGCGACCGGAAACCAGGCCTGCGGGAAGAATGCCCTGCACCCTCACCACTCCCTCGCCGTGCAGCCTCCATTACCGCTAGGCGCTTGACTGCGTCACGGACTTGAACTAGCGAGAAACCGTCTTCTTCGGTGCGATCCTCAAGTGGTACCGGACCATACTCCGCGTTTCGTGAGCTCTTGTCAGGGCAGCACGACTCGTCGGGGTCAGCTGAGTATGATGGGCAATGTATGCAAACGGCAGCATTGTTGGGCCAGGTGAGTGCCTTCTCCGCGTCAATCCCCTTATCTTGGTAGAACTTCACCACCTTTTGCTCATCTAGCTTGTACCTCCCTCCGACTGACATTGTCTCCTTCCACTCCTCAGGGAAGAGCTCCGCCACCGTTCGGGGAAGAATGTTTTCGTGCGCGGCCGCCATGCATTCCGCTTCGGTCATCTTGACACCCCCTGAGTTATAGTACTTCGCCCACAGCCTCCGCACCTTCCGCAGGAATGCGATAGGCGCTTGTTGCCAGTACATCGGGGGATCCTGGAGGTACTTGAGCAGCTGCTTCAGAGCCGCCTTCTGATGTACCACGTCCTTGGGACTCGGGTAGTCGCTCATCCACTGCTCCTCAAGCTGACCGAACAGCTCGAGAAAGAACGGCTCGCCACCGGTCTCCAATGGCCGTTGGGTTGCTGGGTCCACGATCTTCTCATGCATCACATCTCCCTCCAAAGTGTTGCGCAGGGTTAGCAGCTTCTGAACCGCTATCTTGGATTCCACCCTCGAGTTGGCCTTTACCTCCTTGCGAGAGCTCTGGGACTCAATCGCCTCCACCGCCTGCTGCGCACTCCAGTGATTTCCCCTCATCGCTTGCAGGAACGATTTCATTGACTGCCGACCTTTCGTCATTGACCCCTGCAGCACTGGGAGCGCTGCTCTGGTGCGTGAGTCCAGCTGGTTTCGCATTGAGTCGGACGCCAGTGTGGTCTTCGCTAACTTCTCCTCAACGTTGACTTCGTGAATGGACTTGCGCCGGTGGTCTCCTCCCTGCTCTCGATCCATGGGGTGCGAAGGCTGCTCTCCCTTCCTTCGGCACACCCTTGAGCAGAATGGGAACTCCTCCAACACAGCAACGTTGCCACAGTTAAGGTACTGGCACTCTCTCCGCGTCGGCGTTGCACCCGGATAGCCTAGCTCGCTCATCTTGCACTTGCCCGAGCAGAACGGCTTCCAGTCTGGATGCGACTGCTTAGGGCACCAAGTGACTATGCATGAGCCGTCTTTCGAAGGTGGAGGAGTCTTTGGAGGCTGTTGACTCTGCTGATTTGACCATGCCCACTGCTGCCCACAGCGGTATGAGCACGCCGGATCAAACTCCACCGTTGCCGACTTCTCGCAAGCATACACCCAGCAGTCGACGCCGCCATCCCTCAGCTTGCACCGTCGGCTGCAGTGTGGCTCGAAGGGCTCCATTGGCTCTTGAACACAGTCGCGCGCCTTGCACTCAAGCTCGAAGCCTCCTCCTCCCGCTCCCGATCTCGAGTCTTTCCGTTGAGTTCCCTGACCCGTAGAGTGACGAGAGTGCGAAGGAGAGTGTCGAGAGCCAGAGTCCTCACCTCGACTGGGCTCGTTATGCGACTCTTTCCCTTCTTTCTGTCCGCTCTTGACTCCGGCCGGCACACCCTGCCACAGATCCAGATCCGCTCCTCCCATTGAGACTGCACTGCTCCTCCAGGCCTCCAAGTTCCACAAGTGACCATGGAGAGAGAACCCCTTCTTCACGTCCGGAATGGATCTCAGCATGTTCAAGTCACGAATCCGTCCCCTCCACTTTATCCTCGAGTGCTCGACGTCAAGTTTGGCCCACTCGTATTCTGCAGCAAACCACTGTAGCCACTCTTTTGGGTTCAGAGTTTCAGAGTCCACAGTCTTCCACACGTCTAGCACTTGCTGGTGCCACGGTGACTGCTTGCCCCTCTTCGTCATGTTCGCCTGCCACACTCGAGAGTCGTACAAGAAGTTGATCACCTCCGCCACACTGTAGTACTGTTCACCATGGTTCAGATAGGGGATTGGGCTGTCCCCATCAAGCTCACGCCACTGCTCCCTCACTGCGTACGCTACCGGGTCTCTGCTGTGGCCTTCCATCATGCCATCGGCCACGTGGTCGTTGAACGTGACAGAGAGCTTCTGGCGCGAGAGAAACTCCTGACGTAGCAACTCTAGGCTCGGGCCCCATCCAAAGTTGGGCACCCTCTTGCGCCGCACTTGCTGCAGCCGATCCTTGTTCCAGTCTGTCCGCTGTCCCTTCGCAATAGCTCTAGATGTGAGAATCAGCTCTCTCAACGTGTCCAGAGCCCACACCGACTGCTCCTGGATTCGTGCCCGTTCCCATGCATGGATCCAGTGGTCATGTGGCAAGGCTACTTCGCAAACCAGCGCGTATCCGTGCTCATCGTCCTCCATCTCTCCAGTTGGGTTCTCACTCTGTGCCTCCGACCTGTCGTTGTCCACCCCCGATTGGCTAGAGTTGTGCACGCTGCGTAGCATCTTCTGCACCTCCGGGCTGGGCATGTCAAACCCCCCTCGGTTGTCAGCACGCTTCCTCTGATCAGCTTTGGCACACAGAATGCAACAGTAGGGGCGGCCTCCTTGTCGGAATGCAGCGATAGCTTGCTTCCCGCAGAACTCTCGCGCGCACACGCCATCTGGGGCCGTCTCCGGGTTGCCCTGCCTCAGGATCATCACTCGATAAGCCTTGGCACAGAGCACATTGCAGAACGTCTTGTCACCAACTTCAAACTTCGAGTGGGCGACATTCCTGCAATGATCCCGGGAGCATAGCTTCTGCTTCGGCGAGCCTTCACAGGGCCCACACTCCAGCTCCTGCTCCTTCGAGCTTGCACAGGGCTCGCATTCTGGCGAGCAGTACTTGGCCTGGGTGTACTCGTGCTTGCCATTGTCCAGGCTAAGTATACTGAAGACCTCCTCACAGCCGTCCCGAGCGCATTCCAGAGTGCCAGCACACCTGGCTGAACAGTAGAACTCCCCCAAACGCATGAAGTCTGGACTCCACGCGTATTCCTTACAGCCGATCCCTGCGCACTTGCACTCCTTGCGGTCGTTCTGCTCTTTGAGCGCAAGCTTCGCCTTCTGCTTCCTGGCCCTCAACTCCGCGTTCTTGTTCAGCGCCCGGTTGTGTTCTTCCATCATGCCCTTCTTTTGCTCCTCTGCCTCCTTCACTGAGTTCTCGAGCTGGGCTGTCTTGCCACCACCGTCCTGTCCCACCGGCACCGACCTCTCACTCGGCTCAGCCTTTGCAGCCTCTTCCGTACCCTCTTGAGACGCATCGACTGAGCGCACCGCTTGGCCTCCAGGCTCCGACTTCTCTCCCTTCTTCGACAGATCGTGCCCATCCAGTTGATGACCAGTCGGCGCATTGAGCCGATCCGCAGTCACTCCATTCGTGATCTCCGGTTGGGCACGCGTGTCAATAGCACTGACATTGGACATGAACGGCTGGCTCTGCTTCAGCTTCAACTTAGATCGGTGCCTACACGGCTTTCCGCAGTACTCCCTGACACCTCCATCCACGTCACACGGAACTGGGTCGTTCGGGCTCGAGCATCCGTTGGACTTGCACAACGAAAAGTGGCTGCTGTTGTACCGGTACTGCTTGTCCACGCAGTCTGAGTTGCAGAAGAATTTCATGTGCGGCTTCTCCTTGTTCTCGTATCCCACTCGAAAAATCTGTCGGTGACAGTGCACGTGCTTACACTCTGGCGCGTGAGCGTCCTCCGCGTCGCTGAATGCACCCGGACTGTTCTCGATTGTACTCTCCGAGCCATCAGAGCTGCCTACCCGCCCCAGCAAGTCAGCAAGCTCGTCGCCATTCGCCGTCTGCTCTACCGACGTTGCAAGGGGCGAATCAACTCCCACTGCCCCTTCTGTTGGGCGCCTCTTGCTCGATGCCCCTTTCAGCTCTCCCAAGTCGCCAGGAGCCCTCCCGGCCTTCTCATCTGGGGAAAGTTGCATTCCTTGAGATTTCGATGGCACCACTGGTTCCTCCTCGACTTGGACATGACGAGCCGCCGGCTGCACTGTGCCAAACTTGGCTTCCAGCAGAGGTTGAAGAGAAGCCAACGTCTGCTGCATCGGAAGGACCACCTTTGCTACCATGGCTCGGTTCTCTAAGTTGCCTTCCGCCAACCGCTCCCGATCAATCGCAGCTTCCTGCCGCTCCTGAGTGGCTCGTTCTCGAGCTAGTGCAGCT
>Ga0115005_10002685_pt1 | contig 14188 bp, 14 predicted proteins | sample ArcOceMetagenome_FD_87163 | JGI IMG/M metagenome (GOLD analysis project Ga0115005, IMG submission 87163) | Marine eukaryotic phytoplankton communities from Arctic Ocean - Arctic Ocean - Greenland ARC118M Metagenome | ecosystem: Environmental > Aquatic > Marine > Oceanic | place: Arctic Ocean... | reverse complement strand
GCAGTAGGCATGGGTATATGTTATACAGTTGATTCATTTGGTGCACCATTAAGGACAGTGTCAGATGAAGAGAAAGATCGTATTGTAAATAATTATTACATTCCACATCATGCGAAACTGTACGAGTCTGTCAAAGAAGAGTTAGAAGAATACGGACAAGTTATGATTGTTGATTGTCATAGTTTTTCCAATGAACAATTACCTCATGAACCATCTGGTGAACGACCTGATTTCTGTATAGGTACAGATTCATATCATACACCAGTGTCATTAATTGTAAGATTGCAGAAAGAATTGAAGATACTTGGTTACACTAGTGTAGTGAACGAACCATTCGCTGGTACAATCGTACCGATGGAATATTATCAAATGAATGATAATGTGAAATCAATAATGATTGAAGTTAATAGATCATTATATATGAATAACATTCATGCATATGTAAAGATTAAACGAATAGTCACCGATTTGATAAATATTATCAATAAGTATTAAAAAGGGATTATTATGAAAATTAACGAAGTTATAGAAGCAATAGGTGATTCACCTAGCGAGTTTGGTCAACGACTATCACAGGAAGACGATGGTAATTTCCAACAAGTACAGGGAAGAGTATTCGCCCAAGCAGTATCACGCATAAAGCAGAATGATTTAGCAAGAGGTGATGCAGCGAAAGGACTTGATACCTTACATGTATATCCAGCAAATGAATACAATGGTATGAATTGTTTCATTGGTAAAAATAACTCAAGTGGTTATGCAATCGCACATGGTGATGAATTAGTTTCTGTGTTTAGTTCACAAGGATCATCTGGTAGTGCTATCATGCAAGATGCTATAAAGAATGGTGCATCACGACTAGATTGTTTCGCTATTAGAAACAAAGATGGGTCTATTGAAGGTGGTTTATACACATTGTATTCACGTCATGGTTTCAGTATTGATACCAATATGAATGATGGTGAACCTGGACAGGCATATGCTATACAGAAAGGCGTAAGTGATTACGTAGATGATAATGAGAAGGTGTATCCAAACGATCCGCGTGTTGTTATCTTCATGAAAAGATAAAAAAAGATAAATAAAACTATAGTTAATTATATACTTGACATTATGTGTCATTTAGTGTATAATTAATTACATAAATAGAAGAGTAGTGCAGAGTTGTACTACTTCATTTCACATCATAATATAACAATAGCCGAGCGGCGATGTTCATATTGTAAATCAAATTTCTAAAAACCGACACGCTATATGTGTGTCTTTCGCATGTCTAATTTAAGAGAACCTAGATGGAATATTTTACTATACTAATGGCTGGTGTTGCTTACGGATTTATCGTAGGCTTAATACCAGTAGCAGGAGCAACAGTTGGATTGATCGCAATCTACTCATTCGTTGGGTATTTTGATGATCCTTATATGTTAGTGGTGTTTACGACTGCAATAGTTGTATCGTCTAGTATTGGTGATAGTTTCTGTGGTGTCGTTATGAATATCCCAGGAGCAGGTGGTGCAGCCGCCACTATGATTGATGGTTTTCCTATGAGTCGTAGAGGCGAAGCAGCACGAGCATTAAGTGCAGCAATATCTACCTCATGGGCGAATGGTTTAATATGGGGATTGTTGGTATTTTTGTTTTTACCATATTATTCAAAGATTGTTTTGTATTTTGGTACACAAGAAATGTTTACCTTCTTGATTTTTTCAATGACGTGTGTTGTATTCATAAGTAGCAAATATTATGTTAGAGGATTCATTGCGTTAATAGGTGGTTTTTTAGTTGGTCATATTGGAATGGACCCAGAGACAGCAGCACCACGTTGGACAATGGGTTGGGAATATCTAGGTGATGGTATACAGATGATACCTGTTATGGCTGGTGTACTAGCGTTCCCAGAACTAATAAGTGCGTATCGTATGAAAGCGGAAAAGATATTCCTAGACAATGCAATGATTAAATCACAATTGATTCAAGGTGTTAAGGATAGTTGGAAATATAGATGGGATGGATTGCGAGGTGGTTTCATCGGTGGTTTCATTGGATTGATCCCAGGCATTGGTGGTAACATAGCAGATTGGTTTGCATATAGTCAGACAGTTGCAGCAACAAAGAATGATGATGAAAAGGTAGGAAAAGGACATGTACGAGGGGTAATTGGATGCGAAGGTGCAAACAATGCACAGAAGGCAACTAGTTATGTACCTACTATATTGTTTGGTATTCCTGGCGCACCATTTGAAGTGATCATAATGGGATTGCTTATGTATGTCGGTTTGGAGTTAGGTACGCCGGCAGTATTAGCCGATACAAGATTCTTTGATGCATTGTTGAGCAGTTATATGTGGAGTCTGTTGATCATATTGCCTATTTCATACATGTTTATCAAGTATGCAGTTAAGATAACCAACATTCCGTTTAAGTGGTACTTCTGGCCCATCTTAGCGAGTTTGATTTGGTCTAGTACGCAGTACACAGGATTAAAAGAAGATTATATGATGCTTGCGATATGTTGTGTTGCAGGCATGGTGTTAAAGTACTTGAAGTTTAGTAGAGTAAGTTTTTTGATAGGATTTATCTTATCAGCAAGAATAGAATCTAGTTATTTGCAATTTACTGGATTATACGAGTGGGGTGATTTGCTAAGTAACCCATTAGCAATCATATTTTTATTATTAGCAGCATTAGCTGCATATTGGGGCGCGTTTAAAAACAAGTCCCGCATTGATTTTGTTTAGGAGAAATAACAAATGAAGAAGTTAGTAATCGCAGCGTTAGTTGCACTAGGAATGACAGTATCATCACTGCCTGTTATGGCAGATTTCACATTCATCGTACCGCAGAAGCCAGGTTCAGGCACATCGGTATGGACAGCAATCGTTGCTGGTGAATTAGAGAAGCATTTAGGCGAGAAGATCAAGATCGTTAATATCCCAGGAGCGAATGATATCCCAGGCTTTAACAAATTCCACAATGATCTACAGCATGACGACAAGACCGTAATGGTATCGCATGGTGGTAACGGTGTATCGTATTTGGTAGACCCAGTTGACTATGACTACTATCAGTATGACCCAATCGGTATGATGAACTTGACTATCATCAATGGTCACTCTCCGGGTTTTAATCCGTATACAGGTATTATTAAATTCAGTGCTGGTTCTGGTATGAATCCAGATATGATGGCACACATCTTATTGAAAGGTGGACCTGATCTTACTATGGCACAAGCAGAAGAGATTTTTGCTAGTCAGTACAAGTACATTAAAGGTATGTCAGGTGGTGATCGTAGACTTAGTTTTCAGCGTGGCGGTGAACTTAACGTAACACGCGAGTCTACCGCAGCATACAATAAGTATTACAATGGTAAGGAATTTTCTAAAGTATGGTTCTCACAAGGTGTATTTAACCTAGAGACAGGTGAAATTGATGCTGATCCAAACTGGCCTAACCTTTCAATTCATGAAGTATTTGAAGCGAAATGGGGTGTTGCACCACAAGGTGAATTCTGGGAAGCATTTGAACTTGTACGTAACTTCCGTGACGTGATGCAGAAAGCATTATGGATTAAGAAGGGCAGCCCTGAGACAGATCGTTTACGCGCAGCGTTCCGAGCAATGGCAGCAGATCCTGTATCAATGGCTAAGATTTACGAAAAGACTGGCAAGTATGATTGGATTATTGGTGAAGATATGGTAGATGCGTTAGATATTTTGCGTGAGCAAATTCAACCAACCACATTGCGTAATCTTGTAAGTTTCTTACAGTTCACTGGCAAGCCAGCGATTCTTAAAGAAGATTTAATCAAGTAATATGATTTTAGAACTAGTGGACAATGTCTGCTAGTTCTTATTCAGAAAGGACAACAGTATGAAGACACTTGTTATTATGACAGGTCCACAGGGAGCAGGCAATCATCTGTTCAGTAAGGCATTGGCAACAAACCCATCGGTATTTGGTTGGAACAACCTACTTGATACTTATTGGGAAGGTCATGATCAAGAACCATTTGCAGAGTATTGGATTAATCCAGCGAAGTTAAGTGAGTTTGATTGGGCTGTGTCAGATGTGTTTGTTACTAGTATTAGTTGTCCTTTCATTTATAAAGGCATTGAGTTACAACCTAATTACGATGATTTTATAAATGAAGCAAGTAAGTATGTTGATGTAAAGATATTAGTTATTGGTCGCGATGTTAATATATTGAATCACCAGCAAAACCGAGTACGAGGCAAAGAGACTACTCATGTATTCAAAGAGAGTCTTGAACAAGTACTAGCACAACATAATCCTATGTTTGTGTCGCAAGAGTTGTTGTACCTTTATGCAACACCATATCTAAATTCAATAGAACGTTATATTGGATTACCTCAAAGTGACGATGATACACTACTTGAAATATTAAAAGATAATGCAAATGCAAAATACATAGAGCCGGTGGTATCATATTGGTTAGATGAAGAAGTAAAGATAGCGTGCATGAAGAAATAAAATTAACTGCTAAATACAAGTAATAATAGGAGTTAACAATGGAAATATTTGATACATTTGGCATAGCAGTTTCCGATATGATAGGACCTTGGATAGTAGTTCTACTATCTCTTTCAGTTGCATTCTGGTTTAAAGACTTCACCACTAATTTAATATATGGTATAAAGTTTAAAATGAATCCTTCATTCAATGAAGGTGATGCAGTTGTATTAAATGATGAAGATGCTATTATTGTAAAAATAGGTTGGGGTGAATCAGTGTTCGGTGTGTATAGTAAAAAAGGATACACATGGCGCTTTGTGCAAAACGATAGACTGCACTTACTTAAACTTGAAAAAATAGTAAATAAGAACTTACATCTTGATACAGATGCAGAAAAAGGCAGACGTATGCAAGCGTTATTAGATTTAGCACAGTCTGATCAGATAGCCGCGAACAAGCAAGAGATTGAGAAATTAAAAGCACGATCAGAAGAAGATTAACACAATTAAATAGGCAATAAATGTATAACAATTCATATATGAAAATGGGACGCAATAAGCGTATCGTTCATTTCATTTCCAATGGTGCTATGATAGATAATTTATCTGAGCATGTTGAGTACGTAACCAAACTAAGAAAGATCGCTGAAATATCAATGACAAATGCCTGTGAGCATTGTGTACTTGTTACCAATGAGTTCGATCATAACACATTCAAACATAATTTAAAAAGTGTATCACAAATGAATTTTGAGTTGGCAGTGATATGGTTTGAAGGATCATGGCCTCTATCAGGAGAGTTCGAAGAGAACTTGCTGAGTACTTATGACAATGAGTGGTCTAAGACAGATTGGTTAGCATCTGGTCATATTATTGATAAGCGACCAGACACAGAGATGCCAGGATTTGATCCGCAATGTATTGTTATCAATCTTAAAGCGTATCATTCATTAGAATATCCTAACTTAATGCCACGAATACCCCAGTTTTCTCCTGTGTACGAGAGTAGCGAACAGCATGTGCACGATGATTACACTCCAATGTATCTTAAACCTACTGATAAATTTAGTGAAGCAAAAGAAAATGGTGAAGGCTGTTTAGATACATTGATACATATAGCATTGAAGAATGATATGTACATACATAATTTTCCGTATAGTATACGAGATGAAAAGTATTGTTGTTATCCAGAAGATGATATTGAAGAGACAAAAGAATGGTTTCTAGACACGAACTTTTCAAGTAATACAAAAGAAGAGATCATACGGATATCTGAAAATATCAGTGAAGATAAAGAGGAACTATACGGTTATAAGTATATGGATAAGATTGTATTATACATAACCAATACTGAATCTGTACCACCAAAAGGTGAAATCGTATACAGTCATAACGTTATGACTTGTCCTGCTAGTGGGTTACACCAGTTCATGCATATGATAAATGCGAGAGAAACATTAGAGAAAGTTATATGGACAGATTTCAGTGAAGCAGCATTATGGTGGGTTGAATTTCTGATAACCAATTGGGATGGAAAAGATTTCATTGGATTTTATCAAGCGAACAAGCAATACATTCATGATGTATATGACATAGATGATGCAACGATCACATATGATGAAGAATTAGTTAATAGTTTTATGGAAGAAGTAGGTGACACTTGGTTATCCGATTGGGCACAAATACAAAGTTTGAATCATACTTATATGAAACTTAATATGGTAACAGAATGGGACAAGTTGGTTAATGCACTTGGCACTGATAACAATGTATTCCTGCAAGTGAGTAATATTTGGCAATATGAAATTAATTATGTTAATACAAAGAATTGTCAAGCACAATTAGCATACATTAATCTAATAAGCGAAGTGATGAATAACAATAAAGAATTGTTTGTAACTGGTGATACCCCAAGCGGTGTGTACTATTCGTATCAAAATATGAAAGAGATTGCTAGTATTTTTTAACTTGACAAACGAGTTAAACTATTATATAATGATTAACAACTATAAGGATAGTATATGTTAGATGTAATAATGCTCTCATACGGTGAACCATCAGCCGATGAGAATTTCCACAACTTATTAAAAGTAGTACCACACGCCCGCAGAGTAGATGGTATTGATGGGCTACTTAATGCACACCAAGCAGCCGCTAAAACCTCGTCTACTGATTATTTTTATGTAGTAGATGCTGATGCAATTATCAGTCAAAACTTTGGTTTCAAATTTGTACCAAGTGCAAGTCGTGAAGCATATCCTGGCGTGCCTGAGACAGAGTGTGTGTTTACATACCGAAGTCATAACCCTATTAATGATTTAGTTTATGGATATGGTGGTGTGAAACTATTCCCTAAGAAGAATCTATTAGCGACAACCGACTTCAAGGTAGACATGACTACCAGTATTGGTGCAAAGTTCAAACCATTGTTTGAGATTGCAAACATTACTGCATTCAATACAGATCCTTTCAATACATGGCGCAGTGCGTTTCGTGAATGTACAAAACTAGCGAGTAACATCATAGATCACAATAAGCAAATAGACGATGCATATCGTTTAGCAGTGTGGACATCGCGTGGTGAAAATAGACCATTCGGTGAGTATGCATTGATCGGTGCAGAGCAAGGTAAAGGGTTTGGTGAAGATTACAAAGACAATCCCGATGCATTAAAGAAGATCAATGATTGGGAATGGTTGAAGAAAGTGTTCAATGAATCAGTCTGATTTTGTTAATAGACATGCATGGTTGTATGGGTTGCAAGAATACTTTATTGGTACAGCGTATGCAGCAGATTTTGATTTACTATTCAAGGCATTGATGCATGATAATGGTTATCGTAAACGTGATCTATTGATACGACTTTCGCATATGGATAATTCTGCTATAGAGTTTGACGAGCAAATAATGCGCAGTTTTTATAATTGTACAATGCATAAAGACTTGCCTGACTATGATGTGACACAGTCCGCACTAATGGGTTTCGTCCGATATTACATGAATGATGAATACACTAACACAGCATATAGATTCATAATGTCATTTGATGATGAAGTAGTACCAGACTTTAATGATTTCTATAGTCGTGGACAGATTGCTAGTAAGAAGTGGTTAGTTGAAGAATTAAGCAAAGTAGTTGATCAGAATGTATTAGGAAATGTAGCAATATTTGGTGCATGGTATAATTTTATTGCACACATGTTGTTTGAAAGATTCTCTATAGATAAGATGTATTCAATTGACATAGACGACACAGTGATAGATCATATCAAAGAGATGTCAGTCACCGAGACTCAAAGTGGTAGATTAGTACCAATAACATTAGATGCATCTACTATTGAATGGGTGGGTAATGATATTAAAAATACACAATCTGGTTCAAGTTTGTGTAAAGATATAGATATTGTAATTAATACTAGTTGTGAACACATGCCTGATGATTGGTTTGATAACCTACCATTAGGTACAATTGTGGTATTACAGACAAATGATTATTTTGAAAACATACAACATACCAATTGCGTAAATACATTAGAAGATACAACAGCGAAGTATAACATGTCTAACATTCTATACAAAGGTACATTAAAAACTGAGTTGTATGATAGATTTATGGTAATTGGAATAAAGTAGAATGGACGAAATTGTTACATTTACAGTAGAAGACTTCATTTATCCAACCGAATATTCTGATGGAATGTATATGTATCTAGTCGTGTCAAGTAGAATTACTGGTAGAATATGTAACATGGGATTTAAGTACGAAGAAGATTTTACATTTCAATCAAGTGGTCTTCGATCAAATGGTGAACGTGTATTTTCATACAAATTTAAGAAAGCAGAAGATGCAATGTTAGTTAGGTTACAAGGAATAGAGAATTAATGGATGATGAATTGTGGGACGTAATCTTAGACGATTATAATTTAAGAGAGTTACAAAGAGAAGCAGCACGTGCTATTAGCACAATGAAAGCAGATAATGATTCTATATACAAATTTAATAAGGTAGCACATCATAACAGTCAGTTATGGTATCGCGCAGTGATTAAACATTATATGGAAGAGCATGGTGGATTACCCAGTGAGATGGGTCCTGGCGTTAATGTAAAACTCATGTTAGATGATTGAAGTATTAAAAGGAATTTATTGATGTACAAGTATAAAGATATAAAACAATTACACTTAGAGATTACGCAACGATGTAATGCATCTTGTACTATGTGTGATAGAAATGAAAATGGCGGAGCAGTCAATAAACATATTAAAGATAATTTGGCTGAGTTGACGCTAGATGATTGCATTGATATGTTCCCACCTGATTTCATATCACAATTGAATACTATGTACATGTGTGGTAATCTAGGTGATCCTATTTCTGCCTCAGATACATTAGAAATATTTGAGTGGTTCCGTGACTGTAATGATGAAATGTGGCTTAGTATGAATACAAATGCTGGTGCACGATCTGTGGAATGGTGGCAACAACTAGCAAAGATTATCGGTAAGAATGGTGTAGTGATATTTAGTGTTGATGGTCTAGAAGAAACTAACCATCTGTATCGTCAAGGCGTGAAGTGGGAACTTGTTGAGAGAAACATGAAAGCATTCATCAACGCGGGCGGTAGAGCAAGGTGGGATTATCTAATCTTTGAGCATAGTGAATGTGATGTAGAACGAGCAGAACAACTAGCAAAAGAATGGGGTGTTGAGAAGTTCATTAAGAAAAAGACAGGCAGATTTATTAGTGCAACTAGTGAGAAGAAAGAAACACACCAAGGTAAGAATCGTAAAGGTGCAGAAACACAAGTACTTGCAAAGCCTAAGAAAGCAGAGCATCAGAACTTGGAATTATTGAAGCAAGCCGAAATAGAAAAGACTTATGGTTCAATGAAACAGTATTACGACACTGCTAAGATTAATTGTAAGGTAGCGAAAGATAAGAACATATTTATTACCGCAGAAGGTATTCTAATGCCATGTTGTTGGACAGCAGGCAGAATGTACAAGTGGTGGCATGATGATCCCAAAGTAGAACAGATATGGGATTTCATTGACAACGCTGGTGGTAAAGATGCACTAAGTGCTAAAATACATGGTATCAAAGGTGTATTTGAAACAGGCGTGATGAAAGACATTCAGGACAGTTGGGCGAAGAAAAGTATAGAAGATGGTAAGTTGGGAGTATGTGCAGCGAAGTGTGGTGCAGAATTCGATCCCTACGCAGCACAATTTAAGTAACAAGGAGAGTTATTATGGGGTTAAGGACAAAGTTGTTGACTACTATTCGTAATTTAGATAACAATGCTAATTTAGCACAAGATCATTGGATGCGATCAGGTTACAAGGGATTTAAAGATCAGATGTATAGTTATATTGATCAGTCTAACCGACTGAAAAAAGAAGTACTAGATTCAGAGAAAATTGAATTTTCTCAAGCACAACATATGCTAGTGGTAGGTTGTGGATTTGTTGGTAAAACATTTGCAGATTATATTGAAGATGTAACCGAAGTTACAGTGACACGCATTGATCCCAAAGTACATCCTGATAATATCATATCTGATTACACTACTGCCACATGTGCTATAGTCGCAGTACCTACTCCCTCGTTAGATAATAATCAGTGTGATGATAGTATAGTACGATCAGTGATTGATGAATTGATGTCACTTAATGAGAACATTCATATTTTATTGAAGAGTACTGTGTCGCCTGATATGATGTCTAAGTATCCAACTAACGTTACCTATTGTCCAGAGTTTTTACGGGCTGAAACTGCTAAAGAAGATTTTGATAATCAGAAAACCTTAATCATTGGTGTAGCAAATGGTTGTCGCATAGAGGGAGAGTTCTGGGAACGTGTGTTATGTCCAGCATTAAATCCAACTAAGTTTTGGTTGACTGATAGAAATACATCTTGCATGGTGAAATACGTACACAACACATGGTTGGCTACTAAGGTAGCATTTTTCCATGAAGTGTATAGTAAGACTACTAAGTTTGATTACAACTACTCTACTATGACTGATATATTAGCAGACTTTGAGAATGTAGGTCCTAGTCATATGAAAGCAGAGAATGAGAATGGTACACTGGGATTTTCTGGTTATTGTTTTCCGAAAGATACATTGGCATTCCATGAATTTACTGGTAGTAGTATATTGAAGCAAGTGATTGATACTAATAATGAATTGTTGGAGATTAATACAAATGAGAATACGAAATAAGTATATTATAGAACTTGATTATGAATATGATCATGAATCTTTGTTAGAGTTGTACAACCGACATGAGTGCACTCCCTATAAACATCAAGTTACTGGTAAAGAACTTGGATTCTCACATTGCTATACAGAGTATTTGTTCAATGAACCAGTGGTACAAAAGATTATCGCTGATTTCAGTTATCTTGATTTGAGATTTGAATTTGGTGAGCATTGTAAATCTACAGGGTTCACGTTATGTGAAAGTCGCATGGCACCCGACCTTACTATTACCCCACACATTGACTATGCACGTTCAGCATGTCTAACCTTTCCTCTTACCTTCCCACAAGTGGTTCAATTCTATGATGGTGATGATGTGGTCTACGAATACCAATATCAACATCAAACAGCAGTATTAGGTAATATAGGTTCAATCAAACATGGTGTTACCTATGCTCCAGACATTCGTAGACAATTCCAATTAGATATATTCAATACGTGGGATGAAATAAGTGAAATAATTTCTAATAAGGGTTGACAAGTAAGGCGTATTGCGTTATAATAGTTAAGTAAGTTAATTAATAAAGAGCAGTACTATGACTGATACATTAGGATTCACCGATTTAAAAGAGTTTCAACCAACCGATCTAACGATAGGTGCAAATAAACTTTACTTTTTAGAAGTTAAAGAAAAGCCGGGCATGGTTAAAGTTGGCGACACCCATCGTGACGTGTTGACGCGAAATTCAGAATCCATCATAAATGCATCGTTGCATCCTATTCAGGAAGCACCTTGGTACTTGGCAGAAAAATGGGATGGTTCTACTTTTCGTGACAAGTCGTTTCATAAGTTTTTAGAATCTAAAAATTATGTTCGTGAGTCAAACCATAAAGAAGGAAAGTCTGAATGGTTTTTCATATCATTAGAAGATGCGGTAGCAGAATTTGCAGAGTTCATTGGCAAACCTGCTTATAAAGTTGCAAAATTGCGTACTGCGCAAGACTACTTGCTTAAACAACTGCAAGAGGCGATTGATGCTGGTCAACAATATATTAACGCAGGATTTTGTGTTCGTGTTGGTAAAACCATTATTTCATTGACGTTGGCTTCTAATAACGATTGGATGCCAGTATATCTTGGTAAGAATCTGAATTCACAAAATTCAGCAGAGAGTGACAATGCAGAGTATGGTATTGTTCCAAATATGACTACAGAATCGCTACATGGCGTAGATGAATTACAAGATGGTGAATTGTCAAAGAAAGCAACGCAAATCATCAGAAATATTGATGCTAAGAACAAAGAAAATAAAGAAATAGTTTTCTTTGTTGACGAAGTAGATGATGCATCGCATACTAAGAATTCACGTGATATTATCACACCTATAGTTGAGCATTATAAAGCAATCGGTAAGTTTGCGTGCATTATTACTATGAGTGGTACACGCATTTATCGTGGTGAAAAAATTCTCAATGAACTTACTCAGGGTGATATTAAGCAACTGTCACTAGAGTATTATGAAATGCAAATCTTGCAACCAGAAACAACTTGTAATCGTAACTTTCGTAATATTAGTTATTACTCACAAAAAGCCAATGGTCTTACGAATATTTCAGATGCTATGAAAAATAAAGATGCAGGACACAAATCATTGTCTACTTCTATTGTCAATATGTTGGGAACAAACAACTTTGACATTAAGATTAATCCTGCATGTCCTCATTGGTTCATGAAGTTTGCAACTGTTGGTAAAGACAATGCAAATAAATTGGTTACATATCTAACACGAAATCATTCAACTATTGAGAACACTGAGTACGTCTTTGCAGCAATTAATGGTGATGTTACTAATTCTAAAGACGCACAAGACTACTGTCACGCTATTATTGCAAAGAATACTGGTAAGACGTGTGTGTTTATATCACAGGGCATGGCAACTACTAGTTTTAGTGTTAAGGAAATTGGCAACAGTGTTGTATTTACTGATAACGAACTAACAGCAGATGATACACAAGCATTGCATCGTAGTGCTACATGGACAGACGGAAAATCAGATTGCAACATGGTTGTTGTTACTACGAATGATTCAAATGAATACTCGTTTGCTGATATCTTTGAAGATGAAACCAAGATTGCTAAGACTCGTGCAGAAAAGATTGAAATATATCGTCAACTGTTGACCAACAATAGTATGATTCATTTTAATGAGGCTAATGGATTTAAACCTGTTGCGGTAGATCACCTTAATGCTGAAAAGGTAATTGACCAAAAATTAAAAGCAATGACTAAGATTGCTAGTTTTATGCTTGCAGTCAATGAACTAGATGATGAACTTAAAGATAGTATCTTTGAAACAGTAACAGGTAAGAAAGCGACTACTAAAAAATCAGGTGCTACCAAAGGTGACACATTTGATCCGTTTGGTTCAAACGATGGTGATAAAACAAATAACAAAAAGAAATTTAGTGGTGAGATTACTGTGAAAAAGCAAGAAGCAATCCTTAGAGCGTTTGTTGAAAGTGCAGTAAATGTACCAGCAGTAGCCCGTGAGCAAGAATCTACCATTGAGGAATTTGAATTCTGGAATGACATTAATGTTAATAAAGAATTGTTCTTTGATGTGTACAACAGTTCATGGATGTTTAAGGATCGTATTGATACTATCTATAATTTGTGTGCTGATGAAACGTATCTGATTGATAACTATATTGACAAATTAGTTGCATAAACAAGTTGACAGGCAAGGCGTATTGTTGTATAATAGTTATATGAGTTAATAGTTATCAAGAGATAAGTATAATGAAAACATTACATATATACAGCAATCGTCATATTAAAGATAAAGTAAAAACCATTAAAAACGGTGATTGGATATATTTAGAAAATAGTTTTTCTAAAAAACGCTGGTCGCTATATTTCAGAGCAAATAATATCAATGAAAAAGAACTTAATATTACGTATATCACACAATCGGAGTTTTTTAAATTGAAGAACATAAAGTTTGATGCCATTGTTGGTAATCCTCCCTATCTTAGAGAAAAATGGAAGAAATTTATGGAACACGCAGTATTATTGTCAGATCGTGTTATTATGATTTCGCCAGATGGTGTAACAAGTATGATTGAGACAGAGAAAAGAACTAAGTTTAAAAATTTTCTTATTGATAATGGAATTCAGAGTATGGAAGATTGTACTACTGCATTTCCAAATGTAGAGACTGGTCTTATTAAAGTATACGATATGGACAGAACAAAGGATGCCAATATTTCATTGTTTGAACTAGACAACAGTATCGATGCAGTTATATGTAGAAAGATAATAGCGTATTCTAATCAGACAGATGTGAATACATTAGAAGTCGCTAGAAGGTCCAGCAATAATACAGATAATGGTCCCCAACGTAGACTGTTGCGAAATCTAGGAACAAAGGGTGGTTGTCAGTTTGAAACGGTGAATACTAATGATGCTACGATAAATGCAGATGATTATTATTTCACAAATAGATTTTT
>Ga0115005_10002683_pt1 | contig 14191 bp, 31 predicted proteins | sample ArcOceMetagenome_FD_87163 | JGI IMG/M metagenome (GOLD analysis project Ga0115005, IMG submission 87163) | Marine eukaryotic phytoplankton communities from Arctic Ocean - Arctic Ocean - Greenland ARC118M Metagenome | ecosystem: Environmental > Aquatic > Marine > Oceanic | place: Arctic Ocean... | reverse complement strand
GGGAACATAAAGCGAAAGATATTATTAACAGCGACCCCCACGATTTTAAGGTGAAGAAATGATGAGTTACGGAAGCTTGGAAGGACACGAAGAATCTATTGCAAAACCAATCAAACAAAAGATTGAACTTGAAGTAGAGTTCGATACTACACAGAAAGAAGTAACTCCGACTAGGTTCAGTACCTTGCTACAGTTCGCGGATGTAATCGATGCGTATCGACTTTTCCCACGAGCATTCATAGGGACGTACCTATACCTATTGATCGAAACGACCCAATGGTTCATGACGATACCTGAACCCAATGCATCACAGGCAGGTCTTATATCTGTAGTGGTAGGTGCTGGTGCCGCATGGTTCGGACTGTACACGTCTACAGGTTCCGGCCGTCAGATAAAAAGTATTAAGACTGGCAAATGAAACCATCTGAACTAGTCACTTGGCGAGGAACGCCAGGCGTAGGTGATTTCATGTGGGCATTGAATTGCTGTCACAAGTATGCCGCGGATCATGACGTATCCAAGATTAATTTAGAACTCCACTGGGAACACGGTGAACACCATAACCATCACTTCGAAGATCCAGAGACGATCATCGAACGATGTAACTACATACACAACTTCTACCATCAACAAGAAAGGGTAGAGATACATCACATATTCAATGCTGATGGTAGGTACAAGCATTGGAAGTTTGATGATGATGTTGTTTTGGAAACAAACGGTGATCGTAGGATAGCAGCAATAGACAACCACGGATTCAAAGCAAGGTTCTTTTTTGAGTCAGGTCACTATGATGATACTCCGGGCTCCGATGCACCGGACAACGATTGGATATTCCGAGAGGATGCCTTCCAAGACTATAATCCTAATCGTATTGTGTTCTGGAGACCTACATGGAATGCAGAGAGACCTCGTACATGGAAACGGATCTTTGACGACTCCGATTGGGATCGTCTGATAGCACACTTCCGTGCCCTAGGGTGGGACATGCATGAAGTATCATATCGTACCCCAGTATCAGAGGTCATGCATTTGATCTCTACCTCACGTATGGTCATATGTTACGATGGTATATGGCATTACGTCGCAAAGAACTTTGCTCGACCTCTCGCAGTAATTAGCGGTGAGGGTGTGACTAAATACCATACATCGAATGCCTTACGTCTTAACCCAGAACTACCAAGGGAAGAGATGGGAGCATGGTGGTGGATAGAGCACATAGAAGATCTGTTAGAACAAACTAAACGAAAATCAGTAGACTACGAAGACAGGATGAAGACTTATTATGGAAATGACTAGAGAAACATTTCAGATCGACCGAGCAGTAATCGAGGTCGCGGGCGGATGTAACTACTCTTGTTCTATGTGTCCACAAGATCTACGTGAAGGTGGAAGACATAAAGGGTTCCGTCGTATCATGAAGCTCGATGAGTTCGAGAAGTATGTGGCAGACTGTGCGCAGTACGGATTGAATGTCGTCAACCTAGATGGATCGGGTGAAGCCACCATGGCGAAGAACCTACCTGAGTATATCAAGGTAGTAAAGAAGTACGGTGCCAAGGCATTCATCTTCTCTAACGGATTCAAGATGACTGGTAAGTACATGAGAGATTGTGTTGATGCCGGACTTGACTTCTATAGATTCTCATTCATCGGTTCGGACGAACAAGACTATAGTAAGTGGATGCACAACGCGGTAGGTGGACACTACGCCCAGATCAGACGTAACATCGAAGAGATGGTTGCGTACGTCAAAGAGTCGGGTTCAGAGTGTGTCGTATCTACCTACCACCTAATCACCGACAACGATAAGATCGACGAAGAACTAGAGAAGTACAAGACCTTGGTTGATGAACTAGGCGTCAAGACCGAGATATGGAAGATGCATAACTGGTCTGGTGTTCAGGACATATCGGAGTCAGGTGTACGTGAAGGTAAGAAGAAGACATGTGGACGACCGTTCTCTCCGGACGTAGTGATACGTGCTGGTGGTCTAGACAAGAAGACTGGTGCAGTACACCCATGTTGTCAGGTACTTGGACGTGACGAAGAAGCAGTATTAGGTCACGCCTCAGAAGATAACATACTTGACATCTTCTTTGGTGAAGAGTACGAGACGCTACGTGAACAGCACCGCACCGAACAATACCCAGACTTCTGTAAGAGCTGTGACTTCTTAGTTGAAGATCCAGAGGTACTAGTCTACACCAACCACGAACGTGATCTAATGAAGATGCACGGAACTAATTTCACACTTAACGACTACAGGGATTAAACATGTTTAATTTAGAAAAACTTTCTTTTTATGGTATGCTGGCAAAGACTTGGATTGCAGCAAGACTAGAGGAACGTACAACATACGACGGTGTAGTGATTGTCACGATCTGTGGTAGTTATATCCTCTTTGACGGACTGATCGTCATGGGCGCATACGCTGGTATTCTATATGGTCTATGGACTATGTGGCAACAACAAAAATAATTATCATAAATTACCTCAGCAAGATTTATGTTGTTATAAATAATAGGACTTATACCGCAATTGACTGGCCAGTCCAGCGATTTTTATTTCGCACCGTACGGTGTAAGAAACTCTTTAAAGAATACTACGAGGAATACCAATGACAGACCAACACAGCATGGTAACACTTAACGACCACTTTATGGTTGGTAGTGCTACCTCCGGGCACAATTTTGTTATGAACATGTATGGAATGTACGTTCGGTTCGAACAAATATTACAGACCGAAGATACTAATTTGCAGTTATCTAACTCTGCTTTCGAACACCTATACAAACCTCTTGTTGCTACCTCTCTAGGTCATCAACCAGTAGGCGATACCGCAACTGCCGACATCATAATTGAAGGTATGGATCGTGGTGTAGTCGCAACTGATCAGTTGTTGAAGATCACTCGCGACTATAAAGATGTCTTAGTACATCTGTGGAAAGGGTTTGAACCAGATTCGACTTGGGAAGAATTCCGTGACGGCCCATTAGGGTTTGAACTGATCACTTCTTATGAAGAAGACGCAGCCAAGTTCGTATATGATATGGAAATCGAATTTGAAGAACTGGTATCTTCACCACAAAGTGTGTTAACTTCTTTAGTAAACCACTTACTACCACGTCAAGATAATCCGGAACTAGATTCGTTCGGACAACCAAAACGAGAAATCAGCATCAGCTGTATCGATCGAGTGGTCGATAACTGTTCGGTACGTGAGTTACGTGAAGGACATTCCGTAGGACTGCTCGACAGTGTTGGTGTACACAAACAGTTCCTATCATCAGAGCAAGTCGATGAGATAGAAGAGTTTATAGGAAACCTATAGCACTCATTTAGTTCAAAGATATATAAAGACGGGATTGGAAACTTTCCCGTCTTTTTTTTGGTTATGGAAATGTTATGACTACAGTATGCTGTGTTCTTTGGGGAGATAAGTTCTCTACCGATTATGTTCATCATCTGAAGGCCGGTGTAGAGAGAAACTCTACGGTCGACCATGAGTTTGTATGTTACAGTGACAGACAGATTGAAGGTGTTAAGACAGTCATTCTCAATGAAGGGATGGTTGGTTGGTGGAACAAGTTACAACTCTTTGACGGTAGAATCGATGGACGTGTCGTCTACCTAGACCTAGACACCTTAATCACCGACAACATCGATTGGTTGTTAACGTATGATGGAGAGTTTGCTGGTATCGAAGACCTAGGTGTTATCAATGAACATCAACCACACTTGAAAGGTAAACTTCAGAGTGGTGTCATGGCATGGAACTCAGCCGACATGACTTGGGTATACAACGAATTCGTATTCTCGCGAGCGAACATAGTGTCTACCTTTAGAGGAGATGGTGAGTATCTGGATAGCGTGGTAAGTAAGTTCAAAAGAGTTTTTTTACAACACGAGTATCCTAACCAGATAAAATCTTATAAGTATCAAGTGTACCCTAATAATATTAAAGGTACATCTATAGTATGTTTCCACGGTAGACCCAGTATCATTCAGTCTATGAGTGAAACAATACAGACACCGATAATGACGTACTCCCCCCAAGAATGGGTGCGTAAGTACTGGAGAATATAATATGTTAAGTGGACTATTAGGTTCGTTACTTGGTTTTGGTGGTTCGGTGGTACCTGCCCTCACCGATCATTTCAAGTCAAAGGCTAATCAAGAATTCGAACTAAAGAAAATGGAAAAGATGGCAGAACTAACTGCCGCAGGATACGACCAAGAGATTAAAAAATTCCAAGAGATGGGATTGGCAGAAGAGCAGAAGGCATTGCTCGCACACGATACTGCAATATCAACGGGTACAGGATTCATGTCCGGACTCCAGAAGTCTGTACGCCCTGTAATAACATACTGTTTCTTTGCGCTATTCACAGTGATAGAATATAATCTATTACAGGAAGCGTTACGTACTGGTACCCCAATGGTAGAAGCATTAGACATTTTATGGGACGATGATACCAAAGCGATATTCGCTGCAATCATATCGTTCTGGTTCGGATCACGTGCAATAGAGAAAGCACGCGATCACCATTCTATTAAATAAGGTTAGGTATGTACAAATATGAAGCAACTGTCCGTAGGTGGGTCGATGGGGATACTGTCGACGTGGATATTGATCTTGGGTTCGGTCTTGTTTATAGTAATCAGCGCTTGCGTCTATACGGCATTGATGCTTACGAGTCACGCACACGAAACCTTGACGAAAAGAAAAAGGGTCTGGAAGCTACTGAGTACGTCAACCAGATCGCTCCCGAAGGATCTACCGTAAGCATCATCACTCATAAGACAGGTAAGTACGGTAGGATACTCGCAGAAGTATTCGTCGAGACCCACTACAATGAATGGCAGTGTATAAACAATCTCTTAGTAGAGGAAGGTCATGCGTCAATATACACTGCATAAAATACTAGGGATTGCTGTGTTAGTATTTCTTATGGTATCATGTGAACCAGCACCAAGTAAAAAGATATCAGGTACGCAAGACTATAGTGCTGCCCAGTTTCCTATTACGGTTCACACATACGATACTAAGTCAGAACTAAATAAAGCGGTAAGAAATAAAACACAGCATGGTCAAAACGTCGAAGGATTGTCTTTGTGGTTTCTAGTAAAGGAAACTTCCGAAATGAAAAGATGTGAGATTCATGTAGTAACACCCAGAGGAGTCGAAGACGATTATATGACTACTTGGGGACATGAACTAGCACACTGTGTGTTTGGTACCTACCACAAAGAACCATAAGGAATTGGAATGAAACGTGTTAATGTAATGGGCAATGGAGATGGTGCCTGCCTGTTTGAAAACGGTACTGACGGAGAGTTACTTGTATGTAACATGCCTCCTGTAGAACTCAGTAAGAGTGAGGTTTACGCTTCATTCATGGTGGACTTCAAGATGATGTTAGCCCTAGAAGAGGGTAAGGTTAATCTTGGAGAGTATGATTGGATTCTGGGCACACGCCCACGTAGATGGATGGAGATGAAACCATCGTTCTATCTAAAGTACTCCCAGAACATTAGAGGGTTCCATACCTATGTACCTCCGTACGCTCAGTTGCCTGGACATAAATTGGCCGAAGCAGCAACTAACTATAGTTGTGGACACATGGCAGTAGACTATGCATGTCGTATCATGAAAGCGACCGAGGTACACTTGTACGGGTTCGATTCGATGTTTGACATGAATCTAAACAGTCATACAGATAAGTTCTTAAAGAGTGATAGAAGCGCATTAAACATACATCGTATGGCAAGTAACTGGCGGCCTATCTGGTCTGGATTCTTCCGAGAATTTAGTGAAGTCACCTTCATTATTCATCACACTCATTCTGATATTAAATTAAATATACCATCGAATGTTACTGTAGAAATCGGAGAGATATAGTGAAAAGAACAATTGAGGTAATACGGGAATTCATATCCGATACTGCATGGGATTTTGAAGCAGTATGGAATTATAGATCTAACGTACTCATATGGTGCGCAATAGCAGGGTTCATACTTTACTGGTTATAAAAAAGGGGATCGCAATGATCCCCTTCTTCGTTTCTTACTGTCGGGTAAGTTCCTTCTTAGAATACTTTAATCATGTTCTTCATGATATCGCATTCTTCCGGGCGGCCTTCTGAAATCGTAGAGTCCCACTGCCCTCTAACTGAAAATGCAGTGTCGACCATACTCTTACTATCTTTCTCTTCACCGTTAAACCATTTAACTGCGGAAGGTGCACCGTAGTAAATGTCGACCATATCAAATTCTGGGGTGCACATAGGTGCAAATATTTCACGGACTTGATCTTCTTCAAAACCGATTTCTTGGTCTTGCATAGGAACACCTAAGAATACAACTGCATCAAACTTCTCATGCTCTCCTTCGATTGTCCAAGAGTCTTGTCCATGTTTGTATTGTTGCGAACTAAAAACAGAATTCTCTACTAAATTTAATTCTTCGTAAACTTTATGCATAACACCTTTATACTTACTCTCAGGTGGACGTTGAATAGAAAAGTTTACATCGTATCCGTACTGTTTCATCAAAGCAGGTATAAATTGAGCAACGATGTTCATGTCTGGGAATGAAGACATCTCTTGACGCTCTGGGGGCATTATATCAATCATACGACCAGCGAACTGATCTAACATCCAATGTGTCTGACCTTCATTGAAATGACCAACGAATAGGATGTTCTTATATCCTTGACTCATCAATGCATTACAGAACATTGGTGCACGAGACGCAGCCTCTTCTGACATGTTGATCTCAAAAGATTTGTGACGTAGATATTTTCCTTTACGGATAGTTAAAGAATCTAATAGATCGTTAAGTCCACGAACCATAGATTCTTTAGATTTTGATTCTACAAATTTTTGTGTCTGACCATCAACTAAGATGGCTTCTTCTCTAGTACTAAAAAACATTGGTTAGGATCCCTTATAGATGTTTTGTATGTGTGTTTCGAATTGCTCGATCTTGTCCAATCGATTTGGCCATAAGATGTACTCCTTTTCAGGATTCGCCTTTAGGTTCGTCAATAACGGTTGAATCGCGTTGAACAAGTTATCAAGACGGGTATGGTAATCATCAGCATCAGAAGACACGGACTCTAACTGTTGAACAGCTTCGAGTTCAGACTCGTCTACTACTGTGAAACCGAAATCAAATAATTCTGTTTTCATAGGGTTATTTATACTTTTTTTTGCTGTCGCTGTTGACATTGTGTTATTTTTCTGTTATAATATGCTTCTATTACCGAAAGGGACAATACATGAATATTTTTAGACTTGACAATAATCCAGTAACTTCTGCACAGATGATGTGTGACAAGCATGTAGTTAAAATGGTGACCGAATATGGTCAACTACTATCTACTGCTCATCGAGTACTAATGGGTACACCAGAGAAACGTCCATCCAAATCAGGAAAACGTATGGTAGATCATTATTTAGTCAAAGGTGAAGCCAAGGAAAGATTGTTATATAAGGTCGCCCATAAGAATCATCCGTCTGCTATCTGGGCCCGAGAGAATAATGAAAACTACCGATGGTTATACAAACACTTCCAAGCAACTGCGAAGGAATACGAACATCGTTATGGACGTGTGCATATGACATACGACAAGTTAGGTTCTATGTTATGGATCTCACCTATCCCACCAGACGGTACCGATTATCGCTGGGCACGTGAGACAGAGATGCCTCAATGTATGCCTGATCATTGTAAGAGAGATGATGTAGTTGAAGCATATAGGACGTACTACCGCGAAGAGAAGAGAAGCTTCGCAAAATGGACTAAGAGAGAAGTGCCACGCTGGTTTTCAAAATAAGTTGACAGGCGCACTTTAGTATGTTACAATACACTTCAATTAATAATAGGAATATATCTTAATGGATGAAATAAGATTTGTTGAGATGATCAACGAAGAAGTTCAAGCGTTGACTCTTGAGATGAGTGACTGCGCAGATACGATGTTAGCAGTGAAAGGGCTTCAGATCAGTTCTCTTCAGTCACTAAGGAATAGAGTGATGGAAGAAACTTTCCTGAATGACGAGGACTTTAAGTGAGCATAAATTTATGGGTAGGACGTATTCTACTAATATTGTGGTTGAGTTTCGCTCAGAAGGCAGACGATGACCTATTCGGAGTACTTACCAGTATTCGAAGATTTAATGAATGTAAGAGGGTTGTACACTTGACAACCCTCTAGAATGTTTCTTATAATGTACAATGTATATTTTATGAAACAAATTGAGGATTTATTATGATGCACGGTTCAATGCGACATACAACGACTGGTCGCAAAAAGAGTTACAATGCTTGGTCGACCAAGAAGAAACCCACCCCCAAATTCCAGCCTATGGAAGTCACTAGCGAACCCTATCGAAGAGAGTCTATAGTTTACGAGTCTGCCGATAATGGTACTCTCAGTACCCAAAAGAAAGAACGAATGACCTACACCGGAACCCTAGTCAAAGGTATCGGTACAATGCACAAGTCGAATGCGGTACCCGTAATCGATGAGCAACAAATGAAAGACCTAGCGAGAATGAGTCAATAATATGTCTATGAACGAAGACGAAAGAGTGGCAAGAGTCGAGGGTCAACTTAGTCCCGAAGTTCAATCGGAGTTCTCGGGCAGTACAATGTCCAAGGCAGGAAGACTTGCCATGGAACTTAATGTCGAACGCAAACGTCTCAAACAAGAGATGGAAGAACTTCAAATAGAAGTTGATGACTTGAAACCGGCAACACCTACAGGAACCGTAGACAGTTATGTTAAGTGGGGAGCGACTGTACTTGGTGTGGTCGGGGTATTCACTATGAGTGCAGGGTTTGGTACTGCCGGACAGATATGTTATGCGACAGCCGCTACTGCATGGGTATATGTCGGCCACTGTTGGAATGACAAAGCAATTATGATAGGAAGTGCTATATCAGGTACAGCAGTACTAATGAACCTAGTAGACACTTTAGTACAGTGACCAACTATCGCTGATTGGTCGAGCTTCTGCCTTGCATTATATCCAAACCTATGAGATAATAGCTACCTAATTGACTGATAGAGAGATAAAAATGAAAGCAAAGACTGTTATAATGAAAATCAATATGCTAGAGTATATGTTAACTGATAATTTGGGACGTGAAGTTAAGTTGACCCATAATAACATAGATGCTTATCGTATAGAGATTCTAAAGACTCCTTGCTTTGGAAGGACTATCTTTCGACATATTAAAACATATCTCTCTATGAGAAATGATTATTTCTTAAAATTCGAAAATGCGTTCCACGCAAAACTAATGAAGGAGGAAAGAAAAGCTCCTTTATTTTGAAAAGCCCTTGACTTTTGTTTTGATTACGTGTATAATAGCTACATAAACTGATAAAGAAAGAGAGATATATTATGACTGCATTTGTTAAAGAGAAGTTTAGTTGGGACGGTATGTACTTAATGTACACAGGCGAGTTCGAAGGTTCACGCACTATGGAACAAGTACGACCTGACTGTCACGCATCTTGGCACGGTATGCCAGAACGCACTTTCGTTGCACGATTCAAGTATGGTTCTAAACCTTACAAGTCTTGGGTCAACTACCTAGTCAAGAACGTTTCTATCGAAGAGTACATTGCTGTTAGTGCTGACACGAGTCCTGTAGAGGCGATGGAACACTTTGGTTTTAAGCCACGTAAGAAACGTCACTTTCCACAAGCAGAAGGTAACTACGGTCTGAGTAACGGTTTCGGTATTGAGAGGAGTGCATAATGAACTTTAGATATCGCAGATACCAATCCCCCCTTTCTCGCATAGGTACTATAGTAGATGTTTACGCTTGACTGACTTTCGTGTTTGGGTCACGTTTACGCCTTGCGTTTTCAAAAGAAGTATGAGATAATGGCTGTACAAATTGAGAAGAGAGAGAAGATTATGAAAGAAAGAATATTCAACTATGCCAAGACTGATGATACCCAGTTCTTCTACTTCAATCGTGTTGCAGACTGTTTCACTACCAAGATGGATTGGTATGACAATGATGACGTTGATATGATCGTTGTCGATGCAACTAATACTTCACAAGAGACTGACAACATTTTCTCTTTCCTTTACCAGACCGAACCTAACGCGGATCAAGTATGGATGCGATTTGCCCAAGAATTTTACGGAGATGCATATGACAACGCTTAGTCTAGAAGAAGCCTGTCACTACTTGTGGCGCGAAGAGATCACGGATTGGGGTTCGTATGATTATGTTCAGAACCACACTTACATATCGAAGGGTACCGACCTCGTAGGATTCGTTCCTCGCGGTACAGGTATCATTAAGATGTTCAATACCCCTAAGAAGTCTTGGTCAGTTGCTCGACGTAAGTTCCGCAAGTTCACCAAGAAGGATATAAAAAGAGTTATTGATATGCAAAATGGTTCTAATAAACCTCTTGAGTTTTGAAGAAAAGTATGAGATAATGGCTGTACAAATTGAGTTGAGAGAGATTATTATGAAAGTTATTGAAGTGAACATTAAAGACGTTAGAGAGTTCCGCGCCGGTTTCGAACTGGTCGAGTATGAAGCAGGTACCGATCCTATGGACGGTTTCTGTCTAATGGGTTTCGACGAAGTCGGAATGTTCTGTGCAAATCCTCGTTACGCTTTCATTGGAGCTTAATATAATGTCAAACTACTTTAGTTATCCAACCTACGGTACTGATGAACACCAATACAATCTATACCTTGGTAAGCACGCCAACAAGCAGAATAAGGGTCAACGATGTCAAGACTCTGAACGCCAGAAGACCTACCGTGCAGAGTGGACGTTCCAGTCCAAGATAACCAACCCTGAGTTCGCGTCTATCGAAGATGCTCAGAAGTTCGCCAAGAAGATGTACAAATCTAAGACTTGGATTAAGTTGTGGAACAAGTCTATAGAGAGTGACGTTAGTCGTATCTTCGGTGCGCGACCTAAAGTAGTTGCGATGGGTAGTCGTAATAAAACCCTTAGTGGTTACACCAATGGGTTCACTGTGTCACTAGACTTGGTCACTGGTCTGAACAAGTACACCCTGTTACATGAACTTGCACACTGTCTTGGTCACATGCACCACGGCCGTTCGTTTCGACAATGTCTATTGAGTCTGGTCGGTGCCTTCATGGGAGCCGAAGAAAAGAATATTCTTAAAGGAGAGTTTAAGAAAGCAAAGTTGAAGTGCGGTGATGCTCGGAAACCTCAGACGTTCGAAGTCTGGATGGAGTCGAAGAAACGTATGGCGGCAATGCGAGAAGCAAACGAAAGTATTAAAGATGATATAAAGTTCTTGCACAAGATGCGAAGTGATATGTAATGACATATCAAAGATGCGAAGTGATATGTAATGACATATCAAAATAGTTAAGTTTCCCTAGGTGGGGAAGGTATTACGGATATTGCTACCTATTGCTATGTGTACTAACCCCACTGTTTTTTATTCCAAAACGTTCTAAGAAATGCCTTGTGTTTTCAAAAGAAGTAGGGTATAATAGCTACTTAATCACTTGAGAAATAAATATGAGTCTATACGAACTATCCGATACAAACTTTGATAATTACCAAAACTTCATCCTAGACAATGCTGATCTTTCTGAGGTCACCATCTGTAATGGAGATACCCTATTAGAAGCTGCTGAGAATGAATACCTCCTTGAGGAGTTCATGGCATCACCAAGTTACGTTGCGTGACCAAACATTGTGTTTGGGTCGCACTAACGCCTTGCGTTTTCAAAACACCTATGATATAATAGCTACCTAATTGATTGAAAGAGACTAGATTATGAAAAAAGACTTCCCAACCCTTTGCGGTCTCCTCGGAGCGATTCTTATGGCAATCTTTGCCTTTCACATGAATCCTGTGATTGCGATCTGCGGATTGTCTTTGTTGTCTGTTCAATCTACCAACGCGAAATTGTGGAACCTTGTCGCTCTGAATGCGATAAGTATTTGTGGATTTATTACCCAACTAATCTAAGGAATTTATTATGAATTTATGTGGACAGAAAGTTGAAGCGAACTGGGGTGCAATGATCCCTATCGAAGAAGGTTTTATTAAGCGCCACCTAGGTGTGGATGGTGTAGTTATCAAATGGCACAATGGTTCTGAATCAGAAGTGAAGATCGATGAAATCCATGAGCCAGGATACCGTAGTCTGAACGGTTCGCCCATCGGAATCTTCTTTGGCGAGGTTGTATGATAACATACACTTCTATATCTAAAGAAGGATTGATCGAACTGTATGCCGACGACACACTTGTTGCTGCAGGACGTAGTGCATTCTTTATTGCATATGCTATTAGAGAGCACGGTGGTCTTTCCCCGACAATAAAACATTCTTACTATTGGCAGTGGAGTGAAGAACACCATCTAGCTCAGTTGAAAGAAGTCTGGCGTGAAGCTTGTGAGAAAATATAGGAACCGTTATGATAAAAATATGTAAATTGAATTACGACCGCAAGGTTAGATACCTCAAAGATAACGATACCGAAGAGTGTCGTCGACTCTTTGAAGAGGTGATAGATCATTACGGTCAGTTCTTAGAAGCGCCACATGGGTGGGACATGGACTCTATCGCAGAGTTTGAGAAGGTAGTACGTAACTGTGGACTGTCAGTTAATGATTTCCAAGCAACCACCTTCACCGTAAAAACAAAACCCAAGAAGAAGTCTCCTACTAAGAAGAAGCCTGTCGTCAAGAAGACCGAACCCAAGGTGCGTAAAAGTGTAGACAAGCCTAAAAGTAAGCCGCGTAAAAGTGTGGTGACTGCGGAGGATGCTACAAAGAAGAAGCCTATCAAACGAAAAACCTTTGGTGCGACTACCAAGAAGAAACCTACCGTGACCAAGAAGAAGACTTCGGTCAAGAAAAAGACCCCTATTAAGAAGAAACCTGCTAAAAAGGTCGCATAGGCCCTTGACTTCTATACCCACTGTGGTATAATAGCTACTTAATTGATTGAGAGAGTGTTATGAATCCATTACTTGTCGAAGGTCGTATCAAGAACAAGAAAAAGGTCGAAGCATATATTCATGCTGTCGCCAAAGAGTTAGGTATTCACCGACTCTATAGTAAAATACTCCACGTTAGATTTTCAACCAAGCTTGTTGGCGAGGCACAAGGTTACTGCTGGGGTGACAAGAAAACCCACGCAGAGATCGATATAGCCCGCACTAGTTGTGGCGAACCCATGTCTATGGAATCTATGATGAAGACTCTAGCACATGAACTGGTACATGCTAAGCAGTACCTACGAGGCGAACTTAATGGTTATAACCTTGCATGGAAAGGTCGTAAACCTCGTAACTATAAGTACGAAAATGCTCCTTGGGAGAAAGAAGCCTACGCTCTCGAAGAAGAACTTTTCAACAACAATTGGAATAACGTATGAACGATATAATGACAGCACACAAAGAATTGTCTGATGAACTTCAAGACCTATTCGAGATTATAATTCACCCAGACTACGAGACCGCATCTCCGGAATACGTGAAGGATGCAGTAATAAAAGAGCGTAACCGTCTGGAGATGTTGCTCGAAGTATTGGAAGAAGATCCTGCATATAAGAGAGTGGTTTGTTTATAACAAAATGATCTAAGAAAGTTGTTGCATTTAGTTTAGAGTTAATGTATAATAGCTATATAAAGTCGAGTTGAGAGAGGAAATATTATGAGAGGTTTAGGTGAAGTTATGTTTGGTACTGCCGCAGTGTTAGTAGTTGCGATATGGGCCCAAGCAATGGAGACTACATTAGATATGTCCGAAGTACATGTTAGTAGTTTAACCGAAGAGTGTGTTAGAGTTATTAACTACACAGAGACACATGACTATTCTTGTGACAATCTACCGGCAACGTACAGCCATGTGTGGGTGAAGTAATGGATATGTTAGTTGAGGTACTGGGGTGGTGTGCATTTGGGTTTCTTATATTCTTCATGTATATTAACCTTCATATGGAAAATGAGAAACACCAAGGTGAGAGTCTTCCACTAATGTGGGAAGAGGGTGGGTTCTTAAATTCATTTTGGCAATGGCTAAAAAAGTTTAAATAAGCCCTTGACATTATTTCAAAAACGTGTATAATAGCAGTATAAAGTCGAGAAACGAGAGAGAGAAAAGATTATGGCATATGTAAGTCAAGAAGACAAAAAGAAGAT